>Ga0116145_1001258_pt1 | contig 25956 bp, 16 predicted proteins | sample AD_JPNHG1_MetaG_FD_89747 | JGI IMG/M metagenome (GOLD analysis project Ga0116145, IMG submission 89747) | Active sludge microbial communities of municipal wastewater-treating anaerobic digesters from Japan - AD_JPNHG1_MetaG | ecosystem: Engineered > Bioreactor > Anaerobic > Digestate | place... | reverse complement strand
TGCTTACCGAAACCCGGTCATCGGATTCAAACGGACTGGCGAAGCGGGCGCGGACTCTGAGGTCGGAATCCAGAATCTCATATTGTTTGTCGTTTGTTTCTAAAATGATTTCGCTGTCACCATTATAAAGTGACACCCCAAATGTCATATAGCCATCACTGTGATAAACAAGCATAAGCCTTTATCTGGTGCAGAGATGCTTAGGACTGCTTTTGGAAACGTGTCACAGTGGTTTTGGACATCTTTGGACTAGTTTGTGACAGCTTTGTGTCAAATATGGACTGGTTTAAGACTGGTTTCGGAACTCGCTGAATCTCAACGAAATAGACCTGCTGGAAAGACCCGTATTGCGAGTGGAAAGGGTTGTTTGAGAGAATTGGACACTCCCTGAAAACGATCATTAATCAGACTCCATGATTCTTAATATCAGATATGAACCAAAACTGTATAGACCTTTAGAGCTCACGTATCTTTGTAAGGAAGTAGGTGCACTTCTTCTTTTGCAAAGATTTGTTCGTGAGATGCATTAAACATCTTATCATTGTATTCCTTTGCTTCATCATTGGTAACTTGGACTTCCTGATGCTGGTTCGTGCCAAAGTTTGGATTAATCAAAACAGCAATTTCTGGTGAAATGGGGTAATATAACTCAAGGGAATTTGCAAATCCGGTAGTTAGGTCAATATCGTCAGCCTTAGTATTAATTACGGGTTGGTCCCCGGTAATGAAAGGAGTATCAGTGTTGTTGTTTAGCAACTTGAATGAACACCAATCCATATGTTTACTCAGTCCCATAGCAATTGTATGTGCAGTTATGAACCTGTATACGCTCATTGCCCTTCTAGTAGGTTCATATAGATATGGATGCTCTGCGGCTTTACTTAACAAAGCATCTTGCATGTTCTTGGTTCGAACATACTGAGTAGTTAGGAAGATATTAAACTCAGCATTCTTCTCTGGATCATTGTAAAAGCCAGTTTGTCTATTAATTAAACTATCCAAAAATAACGTGGAATGGCCCTCGATTTCTGCATGATAGTTTTCTTCTACATTGGTAAAGAAAACATCAAGGGATTCCGATACTTCGACATTATTGGGAAATCGAGCCAAGAGAGCATCTCGCATTGTAACCATTGCACTGAATATGTGCAATATCTTTTGAGCGTGTTCTTGAGCTACACCCTTCATAGTATCCACATAACCCCTTTTGATTAAGTCGAGATCATTCGGAGTGATGCCATCAAGTTTGTAGAAATACCTCTCAAGTGCAAGACATGTTGTACCTGTGATGAAAATCCTATTATCTCTTAAGCAGTAGATTTGAGATTGGTCTTTCGACCAATTCTTTAAGTATCTTTGCCATACATAATGCTGCCTTATTTTCTTTTCCATACTTCCTTCTTATATTACATTCGATTTGTTTAGAATAGAGTTTGTGTTACTTTCTTAACTCCTGCGATCAGATCAAGAACTTCACTTTCGCTAGGTTCAACATCTTTATCATGATCGCATTTATTTCTTATATCCCCTAGAAGCTGAATCCTTCTCCAATAAACCGTATCGATGATGTTTTCTTGTTTTAGTGCTTCATTGAGATCAGAAATTGTTATGTGCTTTTTCTTGGATAGCTTGACATCATGATTGATACATACCTGCTTCAAATGCCTTTCCAGCACAACACCAGCCATAGCTCCTGCAGCTCTATTGAATCTATTCTTTAGTAAGTATGAAGCGGCATCGAGTTCATCGTCGAACATCTCAGCCTGTAAATGTAGTCGGATGTCGTATAGCGAGCTTTCGAATCTTCTTTTTAATCCCTTAACAATTGAAAGCTGTTGTTGGAAGTTTCTTATTGCATTTTGCTGACCAGTGCCTACTTCTCCTTTAACATTGATGGTAACATTCCCCAATAGACAATCTTCAATGCTATATCCAACGGGACTTATTCTATCACGCATTCTAGGCAGATCATATAATCTTTTGAAATCGTCAAGCCTGTGAGGAAGAAGTTGCTTAACAAGATGTATAGCCTCAGAGTACCAAGACTGGTAGTTGTCTTCAAAATCTGGGAGGTTTTTATCCTCTATAGCATCACCAATATCATCATTGAAGTAGGAGTTATACATACTTTGTAATAGGCTCTCTCCAAAATCTATTAACCACTCGTAATCCTTTTTATATCTTTCAATCGTATAACTCATACTTCACCCCTTTTTGTTAATCTCAACTGCATTACAATCATCCCAATGAGATAAATATCATCCCCCTGCAATGAATCCACTACCTGGACACGATAATCGGCATTGAAGGGATGGAGTAGCACCTGCTGACGCTGGTGATCGAACTGGATACGTTTCAGGGTGATGCCATCGTTCAATCTGACAGCACAGACAGAACCATCCGTATTGCTCCAATCGTCCTTTCTCTGGATCACAACGATGTCGTTATTCATGATCTGAGGCTCCATGCTTTGTCCATTTACTCTGAATACCATATAGTTATCGATCTTGTCCTTGAGGTATATCCGCGGTAATTCCACAAAATTGTCATATTCAAAATCCTCAGCTGCTTTTGCCGGCATTCCGGCAGAAATCTCCGCCACTATCGGCAGCAAAATCGTACGATTGTAACTGCTATCTGCCAAATCAGATAGCTTGCCCTTGGCAGAGACCACTTCCACTTTGGACTTGGTCTTTGAATCAGGTTTTGGGTCCCAGGGGGCACTCACATACATAACACCCTCACCACTCAGCAGCCAATTCAAGTTCACTTTTTGTTCTGCCAATTTGGTGAGAAATTCGGGGTCTGGAGACCTCTTATTGTTAATATAACGGCTCATGGAATTGAGCGAAATCCCGTTTTTTTTCGCAAAATCTCCGTGAGTCAGGTTTAGCGATCTGACCAGCATTTTGAGTCGGTCACCGACTGTCTTGGCTGCCATATTCACTCCCAGTGGTCATTTTTATGCTTGACCGATACCCGTTTGGGTGATAGTCTGCACCTGTGAACAAAGATATTAGCCTGATTAGTCAGGTCAAGACATTTTTATAGAGTGTGATTTAGCGGCGGATAAATTCCGGCATTGTTTGAGTATCTTCAAAACTCGCCGGCGTTAACGCAGAAAGGACTTCCCAAGATATCGCAGTGACTTTAACTAGCTCCCATAGATGCAGTTAAGGAGATACCATGAAGACTAAGGTAAAGATGCCCAAACGGACACAGCACTGTGACACAAAAATCGGCAAGCACTGTGACACAAAAACCTTCTTGGGGTTCGATCCGAGCGAAAAACCACCGCTAATGCTTTTGGCAAGGTACTTAGGAACCTGTCACACTGGTCAAACCACTGTGACACGACCCAAGAAAAAGACTTTATCCCGGATTGTGGAAAGCACTGTGACAGATAGCTGTGTCACAGTGCTTATCCTCAAGACGACTGATGAGTATTATGGATTATTAATGAACAAGAAGATCGATGCTGTCTGGCTGACCATCGAACGGATGGCAGAATTGAAAGGCTGTTCCAGTCGGACTGTCTGGCGCTATATCAAAATGCATAAGATGCATACGGTAAAGCGACAGGTGAAGATCGGCACTGCCAAGGTTCTGAAGACCTTCATATTGCCAGATCCTGAGACCCTGGAGCTTGAGTTCTCCGATACGTACAAGAAGAGGCTGATGCCAGAACTTTATCTGGAGACGATAATCCCGATTGGCGAGCGCATGGTAAAGAGCATGCTGGTGTGTGGCTATCAGAATATGGAGGACAGGCATGGTTGATTATAAACTTGATCTGGATGAGTATCGCAAGTTCTATGCGGAACTCATGAGCCCGACAGATGGAGATGGATCAGATAACGGGGACGGTTCTGCAGCATGTGCTTTAGAACATGCTGATGAAATGATTGATGTTGAGCTGGATATGGAAATGTCGGTCAGCAAGTCCAGTCTTCCATTTCAAGAGCGAGACCTCGATCTGAGACCCAAACAGTACATTCCTTATAAGAAGACACAGGAAGCAAAGCTCATGGCCAGCTTCTGCCAAATAGCGCTATCTCGCTTGGATGATTGTGTGTCCAAAATCGAAGAGTGGCAACTTATCACTCAGGAGTATAACAAAAAGATTCTGCTGCCAGAACTGTATGCACTACGTGGAAAGCGTGATGAGCGTTCTTTGAGGAGATGGGTTCAAAACTATCAGTATAGCGATCATGACATGTATGCTCTGGTTAGAAAGAGCGATCCCAATGGCAAGACCAGAAAGGTGACTTACTTCGAGCAGAACTATTTGATCAACCTACTGCTCAATCCCAACAAGATCAAGATCGGTTCGGCTATCACGATTCTGAAAGGTTATGCCAGACTGGGCTTGTGTGAGTCTCCCTCTGATGAAAGAACGCTGAGACGATTCTGTGATGAATGGCTGAGAGACAATCCTGCCATCAGTTGTCAAGCCAGGAAGGGGAGCAAGTTCGTGGCAGAGCATATAGTCAAGACCATCATGCGAGACAGTTCATTGCTCAAGGTAGGCGATGTTTGGGTGGCAGATGGCCATACCCTGGCTTTCGATATCATTAATCCTCAAACTGGGAAAGCACAGCGTATGACCATGCTCCTGGTCTTTGACTGGGCTAGTAGGTATCCGGTTGGAGCGAGTCTGGCACTTACTGAAGATAGTCAGCATATCCAAGTAGCTTTCCGTAATGGTTTTCTGAACTGGGGAGCTTTGCCTAAGTTTGTCTATCTGGATAATGGCAAAGCCTTCAAGAGCAAACTCTTTCATGATAAGTGGGAAAACCACAATCTGGAAACCGAACTGGGAGGCATTTTTCCCCGTCTTAAGATCGAAGCTGCCTTTGCCGAGAGCTATAATGCCAAAGCCAAGGTGATCGAGAGATTCTTCAAGACCTTCCAAGATCAGTTTGAACGCTTTCTTTCTTCATTCAGAGGTTCCAGTGTAGCAGATAAACCCTCCACTCTGATGCGTAACGAAAAATGGGCAAGATCCTTGTATGAAAGCAAGCCTCCTACCTTACAAGAAGCGATGCAGATGATCTCCTTTTACATCCGCTACATGTATGGAGAGGCACCACATAGCGGATTGGATGGCAAAAGTCCTTGGGAAGTGTTCAGTCAGGCACCTTTACCGGAAGATAGAAAAGTAATACCATCCGAACTGAACTTCATGATGCTGGCTATGGTGAAAAAGAAGATCCGTAGCGAAGGTATCCGCTTCAATAAGCTCCTATACTGGGATATCGTTCTGGTTGATTATATCGGCAAGGATGTGGTAATTCGTTTCGATTATGCCGATGCCAGATGGATTCTAGTCTATGACCTGCAAGATCGCTTCATCTGCCAAGCTGAATTGAGACGGACACAGCATCCCTTTATCCATCTGGATAAAAGTAATCCTATCCCCCACAATCAGCTCAATAAAGAACACAAGCAGATTCTCAAACTACGTCGCACGACGGAGCAGAGAGCGAAATTCACGGTCAAGCAGACTCAGGCAGTCGTGGATCAGTTCTTGAAGCCTCTAACAAGCATACCAGAGCAGAATAAGATCTTTATCCAGCCACCCATGATTGAGCCTCCCAAACACGAGGCAGAGGAATTCATGCAAGCTCTGGAGAAGCAGGTGATCAAGAGCCTGCCACCCTTATCGGCAAGCAACATCAACCAAGAGAATCCAGCGCCGCAGAGTGATCTCATGACAGAATTAAAACCTGTCACCCCTCCCCTGCAGAAGGATGACGATGATGAAATCAAACCACGCAAGAAGAGCTACGAAGAAATGCTCAGACTGATAGGCATTAAATAAGGAGATATAGATATGAAACAAGGAAAACTGGTTAGGACCCGCAACGTAGTGGAAGCTGATGAAGCGATCAATTTGCTGATAACCCGTCCCAAAGAAGAAATGGTAGGGCTTGGACTGTTTTACGGCAAGCCCGGCTTGGGCAAGACCACTTATGCTACCAGGATCGCTATACAACGCAATTACGTGTATCTGAGACTGGAGGCAACCTCCACGCCAAAGTCATTCACTCTCCAGTTGATCAGTGGTATCTACAACTACCTCAATCTGGAGTATCCGCCATTGTATGGAACCACCAATGCTATCTTCCGCAGATGCATGGATGAGATAGAGAAGCATGAGGACATCGTGATCATCGTGGACGAGATCGATTATGCTTTCAAACAAAGGCAATTGCTCGGAACGATCAGAGATATAGTGGATAATACCACAGCTATCGTGATTCTGGTAGGAATGCAAAATGCCCGGGATCGCCTGGCGCAGATAAATGAATATTACTTCGACCGCTGTAATTCATTCTATGAGTTTGAATCAGCCAGTCTGAAAGACATCACCGCTATCGCCAGGGAAGTGCTGGAAGTGGAAGCGTGTCCGGAGCAGATCGATTCAATCTATTTCAACAGCGGTGGCAATCTGCGTAAGGCCATGAAGATGCTGCACCTGTTGGAAATGAGTATTAAAGCCAAACAAAGCCTCTCATAAATCAATGAGTAAAGGAATACGCTATGCTAAACTCCGAAACTGTCTCAAAGCTGATCTCAAGCTACAATCAACCCTTCACACCCAAGATGCTCGCTGGTATGCTCGATAGCGACATCCAAGAAGTCGAGTACCTACTTGATGATTTGGTAAATAAAGAGAAGGTGCTATGCATCTCTCCCAGCAATTCACTCTATGTGCGAGCCAACCGCTATACCCAAGGCATGGCTCCCGATCCCCGCTGTAAATGGAAGTATGACATTAAGACAGCCATGCAGCTTCTGGACATCATCGAAAACAAGAGCTACCGATCAATCCGAGAATTGGCAAAAGACTTTGGCAGAAGCAGGCAATTCGTATTCGTCTATCTGGAAGCCCTGGCTTCGATCAGCATCATCGGCATGAATCCGCATGGCTACTACATCAAGACCCGGCTTGGTATTGAGCAACTCGGACGCCATATCCAGCCTGGTATTCTGGGTGTGCTGAAGAAGTACTCGGGGATAAGGAATCCGTATGCGATGTGGATGAATATGAATATACGAATTATTCATTGAGCCATAATGCGATATAAAAGACGGCTTATTGATAGGATACCTTAAAACTGAGTCGAGTGTAAGTAACTGAGAACTATCAGTATTATGTGTCTCACGGGCACATAATCTTATACTCATCAGCATCTAATAAGTATGAATATGAGAGATCATTAAACAGCTTCAGATATAGTTAGCCTCTGATGGAAATTCATAGGCTTCTGCTTTGAACTTGGGGAAATTATTAATATCATATCGAAAGTTTCCATCAAGCGATAAAGCTAGTTTTCTGTTCGATAGCATCACTACAGGTATGTGCTGATGATCTTTTACATTAGATCGAAGCTTCAAACTTTTTTTAAAATGTTTTCTTATAAACTCCTTAATCTGATCCTTGCCTATCTTATACAATCTACCTTTCTTGTTTAACTCACTGATTAAGATTAGGATATTGCTACCAGACATTGAATACCCTGAATTAGACCTTGAATATTCACAAATTAATCTATCAGAAACGACTAACACACCTTCACGTAGAAGCCACAGATAGAGATCAAGATACTCAGACTCCATTTTATTATTGAACCTAGTAGCCGAACAATTGTCAATAAATACATCTTTCATATTCGCTCGCTTGCTGCAAGAGCTATTTGGACGCTATCTATCATGTATGTATCAAAGAAACTATCAGGTGCTCCGGAGATTGTGCCATCTTTCTTAAAAGCTATCTTGTTGCTCTTAGTACCATCTTTAGTGTTCTCAAAATAGTAACAAGCCACATCACTTTCTTTAATCTTGCCCTCAGCAATCCTTAGCCGCAACCGGTTAATGATATATTCACTATGAGTTTCAATCATATATTGTTTATAGGATGAATCCACAATGCTGTTTACCCAATAGTCTGTGAGATTTGCCTGCAGACTTGGGTGTAAATGTCGTTCGGGTTGTGACATAGATAGTATGCATTTTTTTGATAGCTGTATATCAGAAATAAGTAAGGGAAGAATCTGACTTATCCCAAAGCCTACATCCACTAAAGAAGACGACGTTCCTCCCTTGTGATTTTTTACTAAAATCTCGAATCTTCCTCCAGATAAATGTTTAAGTTTCACATCTGCTGCACACTTCAGTTCTTTTAAGATTGTGTTTAGGATAATCATTTTGTTCTTTGCAGATTCCGACCAGTTAAGTAACTGCTGTTCAAATCCTTCGCCTGTTGATTTTATCTTTGTCTCCGTTGTTGACATCTGGTAATAGGTTCTTGCTGGAGGTATCTCATACGAGTTGATGTAGTTAAAACAACTGTCAAATCTCTGCAGATAAATCCAAGCATCGTATATGCTTAAGAATGGATTACTCTTGTTAGACACACGTTGTCCATGCGGATTGGATGGGAATCGATCACTAAATAAGTAAAGAACATGGCGAATATCGGCTAACTCAGTAATACCATTGATTACAACTTTAGATTCGGAATCAGTATATCGTATAAATGTGCTATCACCTACTATTTCCCATGGGGTTGTCTTTGCCAGCTCCTCAAGAGTTGCCAAATACTCAATAGGAAAGATAAACTCAAGTTTGATACTTTGCTCTGTTAAGCAAACTAGCATACTGCAGCTTGGTGTTTCTATTCGAAACCCTTTGCATTTAATGGTTTTACCTGAGCGACTTACTCCCCATCTTGTTTCTATTTTAGCAGGGGTTTTTTTTATCCCACTCCTTGCTGCATCGTACTCAATATGCAACACGATGTCTTTTGACACATCGTGTTTGAAAACTAATTCTCTGAATCCTCCCAATTGAGCATATCTTCCGTTTAAAGAAAGGTTCAAAGGGAACTGGTCACTTTGAGCAAAGAGAAGTATACTTTGTATGAAACTACTCTTCCCACTGCTATTTGCTCCAGTTAACAGTGTAATTCTAGACAGATTTGCATCCAAATGATCAAAGCACTTGAAGTTTTCTAAGACGATCCTCTTAATCATTAACACACCTTCTTTGAATAAATTCTGCAAAATACAATACTTTCTGAATTGGCATACTTGTCAATGTTTTCGTAGAAGCACTAAGAATGCTTCATCAAATCCATTTCTATGCGGGTATCTGCGGAGAGAAACGGAATTTATCGATTGACAATCAGAGGGGGTTCGGCGATGTATGAACTTGGCTGAAAAAGGTGAAGGAAATCCGATTTTCTGAAAAGCTTAATCCCTTGCCAATAAAGCCCATTAGGAGTGATCATGGATCATTTGCAGGACAGGTGGCTGTCCATTAAAGAGATATGTGCTTACCTTGGGGTAAGCGATGACACGGTGTATCGCTGGATAAAATCCCACGATATGCCTACCCACAAGATGGGACGATTGTGGAAGTTTAAAATCAAAGAAATAGATGAGTGGGTCAAAGCTGGTGGAGCAACACTTAAATCAATCAAATCAAGAGCAAAGAAGATATAGGCTCATAAACATAATCAATCCGGATCGCTTGTCTGCAAAAGCGATGATTGGTAGTGTGTTATGCTCCTGTCGCACAATCTCAAGAGTACTTACACATACTGTGATTAAAGCACAAGAACCCCTTTATCATAATGTGGTGAGCAATTTTACTAAGTATCTATTCCCGCCCGCCACCCCAATTAGTGGGGCTTCGCCCCATACCCCCTATTATATTACTTTTTCGGCCTTGTATCAAGGTCATACGATATATCTATAAACGGAGTTGTTAATGGCGCGCAAGCTGTCTTTGTCATGGCTGGAACGCTTTCTGGAGGAGGCATGCGAATCCCTGCGCGGGAACATGGATGCCTCGGAATTCAAGGAATACGTAATTGCCATGCTGTTTCTGAAGAGAGTCAATGATCTCTTCAACATTGAACGCAAAAACCGAAAAGCAATCCTGGAAAAGAAAGGGGTAAGCGGAGAAGCACTGGAAAGAGGACTGGAGAGCGAATCAAGCTATAACTTCTTTGTTCCAGTCCGTGCCAGATGGGAGAATATCCGGCATCTTAAAAAGGAAATCGGTGACGAACTAAAGAAGGCATTTGAAGCACTTGAGGATAGCAATAGTGAAACCCTGGAAGGAGTGCTGAAGCCGATTGATTTCAACAAGACCCTGGGCAAGAACAATAAACGCATCACAGATAAAGACCTGGTGGAACTGATCACCCACTTCGACAAAGTAGTACTCACCGACGACAATCTGGAGTTTCCCGATCTTTTGGGCTCTGCCTATGAGTATCTGATCAAGTACTTTGCCGATAGCGCAGGCAAGAAAGGCGGGGAATTCTATACTCCCAGGACAGTGGTTAAGCTGCTGGTAAGCATCCTTGACCCGGCTGAAGAGGCTGAAATCTGCGATCCTGCTGTAGGTTCCGGTGGTATGCTGATAGAGGCTTTCAATCATGTGGAGAGTAAATACGGCTCCGCCCGGAAGCTAACCCTTTATGGTCAGGAAAAGAATGGTACCACCTGGGGCTTGTGTAAGCTCAATATGCTCTTTCACAATATTCTGGATGCCCAGATCGAAATCGGGGATACCCTGATGGAACCCAAACACGTGGAAGGAGGAGAACTCAAACGCTTTGACATCGTGATCGCCAATCCTCCCTTCTCGCAAAACTACTCCACTGATGGGATGAAGTTCAAGGAACGTTACCGCTTCTGGATGCCAGCAAAAGGCAAAGCAGATTTTATGTTTGTCCAGCACATGTTCAGTACGCTAAAATCCAATGGCAGACTGGCTGTGATTATGCCCCATGGGGTTCTCTTCCGGGGTGGTGAAGAACGCAAAATGCGGGAATGGCTGATCAAAGACGGCTATCTGGAAGCGGTCATTGGGCTGCCTCCGGCATTGTTTTACGGAACCGGTATCCCTGCTTGCATTCTGGTGATCAATCGCAATGGTGCCAGTACCCGCAAGGAAGTGCTTTTTATCAATGCGGATCATGAATACAAGATTGGCAAGGTGCAGAACATCCTGCGCCCGGAGGATATTGAAAAGATCAGTTTTGTGTATAGACATAAGCGGGAACTGAATGCCTACAGCCGTCTGGTGAATCATGAGGAACTGGAAGCTGAGGAATACAACTGCAATATCAGAAGGTACGTAGATAACAGCGATCCGGCTGAACCGCATGACGTAAAAGCTCATCTTAAGGGTGGTATTGCAATAAGTGAAGTGAATGCTTTGCAGCACTATTGGGATAACTATCAGGGGATCAGAGAGCAGATATTTACCCATGATAGGGACAAGTATCTAAAGTTTAGCCAAGTCATCAGTGACAAGGAAGCTATCAAGAGCTATCTGGATGAAGCGATAGCGATAAAAGATAAACACGATAGCTATATGACAACTCTGAAGCTCTGGTGGGATGAGCATCAACCCAAACTGGAAGCTCTTCCTGTTAACCGTAATGTCTACGACCTCTATCATGCCTTCTCTGCCACGATTACCGCCAAGATTGGCTCCCTGGGTATCCTTGATGAATTCAAATGCCGGGGTGCCTTTGCCGGATTCTGGAACGAGATATTCAACGATCTGCGTAGTGTGGCAGCCAGCGGATGGAATGCTGAGCTCATCCCCGATGATGAAATTCTGCAGAGCCAATTCCCTGAGGTGATCAAAGAGCTCAATGACTGCATCGCCAAACGGGATGAACTGGAAGCATTATTCACTGAAGTGAACGAACTGGAAGAGGGTACCTGGAATGAAGAAGAATACGAGGTCTTTCCCAAAGATGAGTTGGGATATATTAAGAAGGGAATCAAGGATATTGGGGCAGAGAGAAAAGAGATCCGAAAAGAGATTAAGAACCGCAGAAAACAGATAGGAGCTCTTAAGAAAAGTGGAGAAAACTGCGCAGAAGCTGAAAAGGAGCTTCAGAGGTTTATCGATGCTGAAATATACCAAACTGAGGTTATTTCGGACTTAGAGAAGAGGATAACCAAGCATCTGGAGATGGAAAAAGAACTGAAAGAGAGCCGCAAGAAGATCAAAGAGATCAAAGACCTGAAAGAGCAACTGGTGGAGCAGGCAAGAAGCAAGATCAATGAAGCCGAAGCAAAGCAACTGATTCTACAACGGTGGGAAGCTACCCTTACTACAAAGGTCAACGAGCATTTGGTTCGGTATAGCAGAGACCTTAGAACTGCCCTGGAAAAGCTCTGGGATAAGTATGACCAGCCCTTGCATAGGATTCTACAGGAACGTGATAATGCGGCAACTGAACTGAGCAAGTATCTGAAGGAACTTGGATATGAGTGACCTCATTAGTTATAGACTAAATGAGATAGCTGAATTATCTAAGGGTATCAATTACTCATCGTCAGACTATACTGAAAATGGTACTGGTATTACCTTTATCACTATAAAAAGCATACTCAAGGGTGGTGGATACGATAAAACAGGATTGAAGGCAATCAGAAATCGATTCAGCCAACAGGACTTATTATCCGAAGATGATCTTCTGATTGCAATTACAGACCTTACGCGAGACGGCGACATTGTGGGCAGTCCAATTATAATACCAAAGCATTTAGTCGGTTCAGTCGCCTCCATGGATCTGGTAAGAATCATCCCAAACAAGTCAATTACATGTACCAGATATCTTTATTATTTCCTAATGCTACCCTCAACAAGAAGATACTTTGTTAACCACTCATCAGGTTCCACTGTTCTACATTTAGAAACGAAATCAATACCTAAATTGACAATTCCACTGCTTTCCCTGGACGATCAAAAGCGAGTTGTTAAAATCCTCAGCACAGTAGATGAAGTGATAGATAAGACCAAAGCTGCTATAGATAAATACCAAGCCATCAAAGCCGGGATGATGCGAGACCTATTCACCAGAGGCATTGACACTCAAACTGGCAGGTTGCGACCCACGATTGAAGATGCTCCAGAACTCTATAAAGAATCAGAATTGGGATGGATACCGAAGGAATGGGAAGTTGTCCCAATCGGAGACTTTGCAAAGATAAAAGGGGGTAAGCGAATGCCTGCGGGGAAGGAATTCTCTGATACATTAACTCCATACCCATATCTAAGAGTAACCGATATGCAAAATGGGGCTATCGATCAATCTGATCTCAAGTATGTTCCGGTTGAGATCGAACCACTGATTCGCAACTATAAAATCTCTGTTGATGATGTCTATGTAACCATTGCTGGCACTCTTGGTTTATTCGGAACGATCCCAGTTAATCTGGATCAAGCCCAACTTACTGAAAATGCCGCCAAGATTACTGAGTTCGACAAGACAGAATATAATCGGGATTTCATAAAGCATCAATGTAACAGTATGATTGTTCAAGGTCAGGTTATTCGAGAAATCGGTGTGGGTGGCGGTGTTCCCAAACTCGCTTTATACAGAATAGCCAAGTTTCTCTTCCTCAAACCATCAATCAATGAGCAAAAGGCAATTGTGGCAAGAGTACAAGTGATAGAGAATAAGATAAGGGATGAGAGACTTGCTATGATCAAGCATAAGCAAATTAAGCATGGTCTGATGGCAGACCTTCTAACCGGGAAAGTAAGAGTAAATCTAAATCATGATAAAGTGGAGAATGGCTAATGTCTAAAATCGAGAATCACAAGTACACAATCTACCAAGCGTTTAATGAGTGTTTTTACAATGTGCCTGATTATCAGAGGGAATATGTATGGCAAGAGAAAGAAGTAGTCAGGCTACTGGATGATATTGTAGATGAGATGTATGGAAACAGTAAAACTGAATACTTTGTGGGGACCATAATAGTGACTCCAAGAGAATCAAACAATCAATATGATGTGATTGACGGACAGCAACGTCTTACTACTTTCTATCTGATTCTCTGTGCTATGAAAGCACTGTTTGACCTCCGAGATGAAGAAAATGAAATCAATAGCCTGTTATCATCAAGTAAAGTATTAGATACTGGAAAAACAAAGAGAATACTTAAGCTCGAGCCAAAGTATGATGGTGCCTTCGAGATAATACAGTGCATCATCAAAGAGAATAGTGACTCTTTAACCACAAAAAAAGCAATCAAGGCATTGGGAATTAACACCTATGGAGCACTCAAGAATATCGTAGATGCCTATGGGACAGTGTACGACTACTTGAATAATAACTTTCCTGATATAGAAAAACTACTCAAATTCTGGGCATATCTCGCCAATCGGGTTGTCTTTATCCAGATATCCACAGAGATCAGCAGCGCCTTGAAGATATTCGAGACAATCAATGAAAGAGGCATTGGATTGAATCCAATGGACTTGATGAAGAACCTGATCTTTAGGCAAGCGGATGCAGATGAGTTCTCCAAGCTCAAAGATGAATGGAAGAAGATCACGAAACCGCTTGAGGAAAGACAGGAAAAACCGCTTCGCTTTCTGCGCTATTATCTGATGTCAAACTACCCCATTGACAATAGCAGGAAGGATTACATACTCAGAGAAGATGAGATTTATGATTGGCTGGTGGATGAGGAAAATGCCACTCTTTGCGGTTACAAGAAAGATCCTTTTGCTTTTGTTAAGCATCTGATAGACAATCTCAATTGCTATTTGGCATACATAGATGGCAAGGATAAGGATAACAAAGACAATGTATATACGGATAACCTGAGAATGCTTTGCGGAGGTGCCTTCAGTTTGCACTACATTCTTATGCTTGCTGTGAGATCACTGCCAATTGATCTTTTCAACCATTTCGTGAAGAAGCTTGAGATCTTCCTATTTTATTACATCTTTACAAAGACGCCTACCAAAGAACTGGAAAGATACTTCGCTCAATGGGTAGGAGAACTGAGGGAGATAACCAAGCTCACAGATTCTGATAGCCAGAAGACAGCGTTGGATGGGTTTATTGATAAACACTTTGTCCCCAATGTTCAAGCGAAACAAACTGAACTGGTAGCTTTCCTGAGAACTTACACATTAGGCACGCTCCAATACTACAGAACCAAGTACTTTCTTGCAAAACTGACTCAGTTTGTAGAGCAACATTTTGTTGGAATCGGAGACCCCAGGACATTGAAGAATTTCATGGGATTCGAGATTGAGCATATCTTGCCAGATAATCCAGAAGAAGATTTGAAAGCGGACTTCCAATTGAAGAATCCTGGTAAAGATTATGAGCAGTATAAGATTAAGCTTGGGAACCTGACCTTGCTTCAGAAGCCTTTGAACATAGTGGCAAGCAACAACTTCTTTGCCTTGAAAACCCCTCTCTACAAGGATTGTGGTATATACTTCACCCGCAGTCTGGTAGAATTGCCGACCATTGGCAATCAATCATCTGTGAACAGGATAAATCAATTCCTGAAAGTGTTCCCAGATTGGAATGCAGCTGCAATTGACGAAAGGCAGCAATTGCTGATAAATCTGGCTTTAGAGGTTTGGAAGATATAAACGGGTGAGGATTAATGTCCGAATATAATAGCGTTGAACGTCCCTTCCTGGATAAGCTGCAGCAGCTTGGCTGGGAGGTAATTGATCAGGGAACGGGGTTTACTCCCTATGATCCAGGCATCAGCAAGAGAGAAAGCTTCAGGGAGTATTTCCTTGAGAATGAGTTTAGAGCTTCTCTGAACCGGATCAACCTAACTGAAGACGGCAGAAGCTGGCTAACTGATAAACAGCTTGAGGCGATACTCAGCGAGCTTACCATGCATCCGGGCATGGATTTGCTCAAGGCAAATCAGGCAGTGTATGAGCTTCTGACCCGTAATACAACGGTTGATCAGAATACGCTGACCGGAGAGCAAAACCCCACGGTTAGGTTGATTGATTTTGCACATCCTGAGCGCAATAGCTTTATCGCCATCAACCAGTTCAAGATCGAGACTCCAGGAGCCAGCAGACAAGCTATTATTCCTGATATTGTGCTATTCATCAATGGCTTGCCGATCGTGGTGGTGGAATGCAAGGATATGGACGTGGCGCAGCCCTTGAGTGAGGCATTTATCCAGATCAACCGCTATGCCAACCTTAGGGCTGATGATTATGGCATCAAAGAAGGTGAAGAGAGGCTTTTCTACAGCAATCTCTTCAACATCGTCACCCATGGCAATGAAGCCAGGTTTGGCACCATCACAGGCGAATTTGACCACTATCTGAACTGGAAGGACATCTTCCCCGAGGAGTATAAAACTATCTCAGTATCTCCGAATGAGCAGCGCCAGGAAGTGATGATTCATGGGATGCTGAACAAGGCTATCCTGTTGGATATCCTGAAGAATTTTACTCTATTCATGGAGATCAAGAGGGGTGAGAAGGTAAAGATCGTTTGCAGGTATCAGCAGTACCGGGCAGTGGGCAAAATCCTCGAACGTTTGAGAACCGGAAAGACGCTCTTTGAGCGCAGTGGAGTAATCTGGCATACCCAAGGCTCGGGAAAGTCCCTGACGATGGTGTTTCTGGTCAAGAAACTGCGGGATACGGATGATCTGAAAGACTATAAAGTGATCATGGTCAATGATCGATTGGATTTGGAAGATCAGCTTTCGCACACTGTGACCTTTACTGGAGAAAGCCTCACGCTGATTGAGCACAAAAGGGATCTGGATAAGCTGAAGAACACCAGTTCCAATCTGAACATGGTGATGCTGCACAAGTTCCTGATCACTGGTTCGGTATCAGCAGAATCACTGTTGGCTTCCGGGGTTGTACCGAAGTATGAAGAATTCCCGGAGCTGAATACCAGTGAGCGGATATTGCTGCTTATAGACGAGGCTCATCAGGATCAGGGTGGTGAGATGGGCGACAACCTCTTCCTGGCTTTCCCGAACGCGGTCAAAATCGCCTTTACCGGTACTCCTCTGCTCACAGAGCGGCATAAGCAGAAAACCCATGAACGCTTTGGCAGCTTCATCGATGTGTATAAGATGAACGACTCTGTGGCAGACAGGGCTACGGTGGACATTCTCTATATAGGCAGAACCAGCCAAGACAAGCTGACTGATGCCGAGATGTTTAAGCGTGAGTTTGAAGATATGTTCAAAGAACGCAGTGAAGAAGAGCGCTTGGAGATACAAAAACGCTATGGCACAGAGATGGCTTATCTGGAATCCAAAGAGAGAATCCGGGCTATTTCTGAAGATATTATTGAACACTATACTCAGGAAATCCTCCCAAACGGCTTCAAAGGACAGGTGGTGGCAAGCTCCATTATTGCGGCATGCCGGTATAAGTATGAACTGGAAAATGCGCTAAAGCGGCTAATATCACGCGAGGAAGCAAAACCCGATGATGAGCGGGACGAGGAACTGCTGAAACAGATGAGATTCATAAAGATTTGCACGGTGGTCTCGATGATGGACAATAATGAGCCAGGCTATGTATCGATGGCTCGCAGACAGGCTCAGGATATGGATGCGGTGGAGAGCTTCAAGAAGGATTTTGACTATAGTAAACCGGAAAGCGGTGTGGCGATTCTCTGCGTCTGTGATAGGCTTTTGATGGGCTTTGATGCACCGATAGAGCAGGTGATGTATCTGGATAAGAACCTGAGAGAGCATCGGCTGATGCAAGCCATTGCCAGGGTGAACCGCACCAAGGTGATGAAAAGCGGATTCGTGAAAGAACATGGCATCCTGGTGGATTACTTTGGAGTGGCATCGCATCTGAAAGAAGCGCTGGCAATCTTTACCGATACCGATGTGCAGGAGCTTAATGATCTAAGCGCATACTTCCGAGGTTTGGACAAGGAGATTCCGGTATTGGAATCCCGCTTCAGAAGGTTGATTCATTTGTTTGTTGATAAAGGTATCGTCCGGATTGAGGCATTTCTGCATCAGAGAATCGGAGATAGTGGTGAGGAATGGGAACTGGTGGAGGATTGCCTGCAGTTGGGTGCTGATGTGAAGTTCCGGGCGCAGTTTGACACTTATCTGAAAGCCTTCTTTGATAGCTTAGAGCTGCTTTTCAATGCGGCCATGGCGAGGGATTACTATGTTCCTGCCAAGAGATTTGGCTATCTGATGATGCGCATGCGGAACCGCTATCGCGATCCTACGATGGATTTGAAGTGGGCAGGGGCAAAGGTGCGTAGATTGATAGATAAATACCTGATCTCAGAAGGCATCAATCCCAAGATAGCTCCCGCCAAGCTGCTTTCTGATGAATTTCCCAAGCAGATGCGTGATCATAACAAAACCGGAAAAGCCAAAGCATCCGAGATGGAGCACGCCATCCGCTGGCACATCAAAGTAAACATGGAGAAAGACCCCGCTCTCTATACCGGATTCCATGAGCGTTTGCAGAAGATTCTGGATGCGTATAAGGAACATTGGGATAGAATCATCGAGGAACTCACCAAGTTGAGAGAGGATATTGGCAAAGGCAGAACTGATGATGCGGGCATTGTGGATAGCCCTGTGATGCCATTTCTGGACTTGATGCTGATGGAAGCAGGGTTAGCAGTGGACAGCAAGGAAGCCGGTATCGCCGCAAAGCTGTCAGAATTCATTTATAGCAGGATCAAAGAATCTCTCTTAATACCCAACTTCTGGCAGAAACCGAATGAACGCAGACGACTGGAAGGAGATATCAGGGACGAACTTGAGTATTGCGGGATCGAACCCCTGCAGGAAGTGGCAGCCAAGCTGACTGCAGAGCTGATCAATCTGGCTCACAAACGGGAAACAGAGGTGAAGGGTTCATGAGCCTCGATTATAAGATTGTGGTGAGGCATAGCAAGCGAAAGACGGCATCGATCTACATCGAGAGGGATAGTTCTATTACGGTGATAGTTCCAATCGGAACAAGCGATAGTGAGGTGCAAAACCTGCTGAGCAAGAACGAGTATAAGATACACAAATTTCAGGCAAAACGTGCGCTCCTCAATGAGAAGGCGATCAAGCGGGAACTGGTGAACGGGCAATCCTTCCTCTATCTGGGCAGGAACTACTATTTGCAATACAGTGATGAGGTCGATGGCATCCAGTTCAGAGGCAGGCATTTTTATGCTCCGGAAGGTTCTGAAGATAAGCTGAGAGATATGTTCAAGGAGTTCTATCGCCATCGTGGAAGGGTGTTTATCGAACCCAGAGTAAAACGCTTTGCACAAATTATGGGGATCTGTATAGAGGTAATCTCTATCATCGATCTGAAGAATAGATGGGCTTCATGTTCAGTTAAGAGACCCAAGGTCAATTTCAATTGGAAGATCATGATGGCACCGGTAAGCGTGATCAACTACCTGATCGTACACGAACTGGCGCATTTCAAGCACAAACGGCACAGCAAAGACTTCTGGAATGAGGTGGATAAGATTATCCCTGATTATCAGAAACAGGTGCAGTGGCTGAAGGAATTTGGGGCGGGGTTGGATGTGTGAAACTTTATATGAAGATAAAGCATACCGATGCATGTTGTTTTGCACTATTCTGGCAAGAATAAAGGTTGAGAGGTAAACAATGTCAGTAGCAAATGACGATACCGTAACACTGAGGATACCTGATTATTGGGTCGAAAATGGCTTCAAGGCGGGGAATATTGTTAAACAGCTGGGATTTAGGGAAAGAGAGATTGAGGGAGTTATTACTGTAATACAGAAAGGGAGAATTAGGATAAGATTATCCAATCCAACTCCTTTCGAATATATAGAGATTAGAGCAAGGAAAACTAGCAATGCTATACATGATAACACTCCCCTGTTATCATTAAAAGACAATGTTGACGACCTATCTAAAATCACCCCAAGCAATGTCTTAGAGTGGAGTTACTATCCTGATGAATACGTGATTCGAAACAGTGATAAGATAGTAGACTCATGGTTTGGGAAATTTACTTTCAAACAAGAGGTACAAGAAAGATCAATTAAAGGACTTAGACTACCTCAAGTAGGGGCAATCCACTCTATAGCAGCATACATGAGTGTTAAGAAAACTGACCCAGTCACTATCGTTTTACCGACTGGTACGGGTAAAACAGATACGATGATTGCCTCAATGATATTGTGCCAAATGGATCGAATTTTGGTAATCGTACCATCGGATGCATTAAGAAATCAGTTGTTTAATAATTTCCAGAGGCTTGGCTGTCTACAAAAAATCGGAGCAATTGCTGAAGATATTACTTTCCCAAGGGTAGCATTGCTGAAGAAAGCACTTAAAACTAGTGAGCAAGTCTATGCTTTAACATCAAATATAAACGTAATTATAGCAACACCACATATCCTACGAGTAATTGACGAGGTTTTAAGAAATGATTTGTTTATGTCAATGAATTATTTGTTTGTTGATGAGGCACATCATGTAGCAGCGAGGACTTGGGATGATATAAAAAATGCATTTCAAGGAAAGAAAACAATTCAATTCACTGCAACGCCTTTCAGACAAGATGGGAAGAACATAGATGGCAGAATTGCCTATAACTTCCCATTAAGTGAAGCTCAGGAACAAGGATATTTCAAAAAAATCGAACTCCATCAGATTACCGAATACTCAGATCAATTATCAGATTATGCTATCGCTCATAAATCTGTTGATTTACTTATAAGAGACCTAGCCAATTATGATCACTTGTTAATGGTAAGAACGGGGAGTCTCAAAAGAGCACAAGAAGTTCTTGGCATTTATCAAGAAATAGCACCTCAGTATAATCCTGTTTTGTTGAACTCAAACATGAGGGAGTCTGATAAAAACTCTGTACTATCAAAACTAACACAGCGGCAAAGCCGCATTATCATTTGTGTTGATATGCTGGGTGAGGGATTTGACCTGCCAAATCTGAAAATTGCCGCTCTTCATGATGTCCACAAAAGCCTAGCAGTAACACTACAGTATATTGGGAGGTTTACTCGGAGTGCTTCTAACGTTGGAAATGCATCTATGGTGTTTAACAATGCTGATGTAAGAGTTAGGTCTGAGATTGAATCACTGTTTTCCGAAGATGCTGACTGGAACATCTTGCTTAGGTTAATGAGTGAATCTAGGATTGAAAAAGAAATTCAACTTGCTGACACAATTGATGGCTTTAGTAGAATTGAAAGCACTCTAGGAAAAATTCCTCTTTGGAACCTGCACCCCACATACTCGATTATTGCATTCAGGACGATTCTACAATCATGGGATGTGGACTCATTAATTGCATATCTCAAGAATGAGAACTACTATATAGCGTACAATCCAAACAAGAAAGTAATCGTTGGCGTCATACCGCAAATTCAGCCAGTTAATTGGGGTAAGTACCAAGGCATTAAGAATACTATCTATGCTCTCATTATTATATATTGGGACAAAGATCATAATTTACTGTATTTACACTCCACTGATAGTACTATCGAATCAGCATCTTTATTGAGCAAACTATTCACCGGAGACATTACGTTGATTAACAACGAGGATGTTTTTCGTGTATTCTCGAATGTTGAAAGACCGATCGTCAGAAACTTGGGCTTATCAACAATCGGATCAATAAGCTATACAATGCTGTTTGGCAATAATGTCACTGAAGGCATTAATGATTTCGAGAAGTCCAGAGCTGATCTAAAGAACATTGCAGGATGGGGATATGAGGGCGGTCGTAAAGTATCTTGGGGTTGTTCAAAGAAAAAGGGAAAGATATGGTCAGTTCTAAGTGGGTCTATTGATGAGTTCATAAACTGGTGTAACTCAATCAGTGTAAAAATCGATGATGATACTTTAGAAACGGCTAGCATTGTTAAGGGATTCATGCGTTTTGAACTGATTTCTGAGTATCATTCATCATTTCCAATTAGCATTCAATGGGGAGATAAAGTTATTACCCAGCGTGAGGATAGGGTTTTACTCTTAATTGATGGGCTTGAAGTGCCTATGTATGAAATTGATTTAAACCTCTTGTCATACGGTAGAAATGACACTCTCGAGTTTGAGATCAGACACAATGATAGATTTGCTGCTTATAAGCTACATATCTCCAAACGTGGTTATAAATACAATCTCGTTTGTGGTAGCGATGTAGTTATTCGCTATGGTAAATATGTGAATGAATCACTAAAAGACTATCTTGAAAAAGACCCAGTGATTATTTCTTATATAGATGGATCGGTATCAGCTAACAACTATTTGGCAAAAACAGCACCTTATGATAACCTTTATGACTCTGATAAAATAGAAGTTGTTGACTGGGCAGGTATTGACTTATCGAAAGAGTCTCAAGGGAAAAATAGAGAGACAAACTCAATTCAGTACAGGGTCATAGACTTGATTAAGGATGATTATTCCATCATCGTAGATGATGATACCTCTGGAGAAGCAGCAGATGTTATTGCTTTAACTCTTTGCGAAGATAACAAGAAGATATTAATGAGCCTTTACCATTGCAAATTTTCTTCTAGTGATAAACCTGGTTGCAGGGTTGATGATATGTATCAGCTATGTGGTCAAGCTCAGAAATCTATCAAATGGAAGCATGATAACTTTCAAAATCTCTATGATCATGTAAAACGAAGACACTTGAAGTGGGTTGAAAATGGTTTTAATAGATTCATCAAAGGAAGTCTTTCTCTTCTTCATCAATTCAAGAAAATGACTCACACTCACGAAATAGTTTTTGAAGTAGTGATTGTTCAGCCTGGCTTGTCCAAGTCAAAAGTTAGTAGAGAGATACTAGCCTTGTTAGGCAGTACTGAGATGTTCTTGCTCAAAACATCAAATGCAAGATTCAGAGTAATGAGTTCTGAGTAGGAGATCAACGACGATATGAATCATTTCTCGATAACAAGCTAGTCAGTTTGGAGGTTATAAATGTTCGATATACAGGTTTCCATTACCCATGTAACAACGGAATATTTATCAAGGCTTCTTCCTGTCATCAGCGACAATTGGTGGCAGGACATGGTCCTTTCTGCATTGAATCCAAGGCAGAAAGAAATTTTGCTTAAATCAAAGAAAACAACCCTTGATAACCTCGACCTTGCAGCTCTACTTCGAATATTTGATCAGAACTGGTTTCGCATATCTGCGCATATGGGATATGAGCCAGAACAAAGGCATTATCTTAAGGAGATGATTTCAATCCGAAATCGATGGGCGCATCGAAATAGCAATCCAATCAGCAATGATGATCTATACCGGGACCTTGATACTGCACATAGATTCCTAAAGATGATTGATGCGGACAGTAAACACATCGATGATATCCAGCAACAGAAACAAGAAGTTTTCAAAAGAAACACTCAAGAGCGTGATCAACCAAGTGGACAAGAATTGGCAGTAGAGTTTCAACAAGGCCAGATCGTGCGATTGAAATCCTCCCCAGATAAGCATTATGCTGTTGTGAGTATTATTAGCAGTGGGCCTGAGAACAGGATCGATGTTTTCGGAGAAGGTGGTCCTCAAAGCTTTTATGAATCACAGTTAGAGGCAATTCCTCAACGAGTATTACACTACGTGAATCTGGATGAGTTTAACGCAGCAATTACTTCCCTTCAAATAAGACAACCTAACCTCACTACCCTTTACTCACTGAACTCAGCCAGGATCGATTTCATACCTTACCAATTCAGGCCTGTATTAAAGTTTATAAGATCGGATCGCCCCAGGCTCTTGATTGCTGACAGTGTTGGCGTGGGAAAAACCATTGAAGCTGGATTGATACTCAAAGAGCTTCAGGCAAGAAGAGAACTTCAATCGGTATTGATTATCTGTCCCAGACCTCTGGTGGCAGAGAAGAAGTGGCTCACCGAAATGAAAAGATTCGATGAGACCTTCCGGCAATTAGACGGAAAACAGCTGAGGCTCTGTATTAATGAATGTGATCTTGATGGAGAGTGGCCTCAAGATTACAGAAGATCTATCATTCCGTATTCATTGTTTGATGAAACTCTGCTTCACGGAAAAAACAAGCGAGGGAAAAAGAGACATGGCCTGTTAGATTTGGATCCTCCTCCCCACTTTGATCTGATCATTGTTGACGAAGCACACCATATCAGGAACACTAATACATATGCATATCAAATAGTAAGCTACTTATGTAACAATGCTGATGCGGTGATTTTTCTAACTGCAACTCCGGTACAGACAAAGAGCGAGGACCTCTTTGTTCTATTGAATACTCTCCGTCCTGATCTGATTATTGATCGTAATAGCTATCAAAAGATGATGGAACCCAATCCATTCATTACACAAGCGGTCAAATGTATAAGACAAAACAAGCCTGGTTGGCAAGAGCGGGCTACAGAGGCCTTAGCTCAGATCATAAAGACCGAGTGGGGTTGTTTAATAGCCCAGAATAATCCCTTGTATAAGACAGTAATGGAGGGATTACATGAAGATCCCATGACCAATGAGCAAAGGGTAAGGCTGATATCTCAAGTTGAAGATTTACATACATTATCAGGTGTGATCAACAGAACCAGAAGAAGGGATATTGGTAACTTGGTTATCCGAAATCCAGAGACAGTGGTGGTTAGTTTTACCCCAGAACAGGCCTTGATCCACGATGAAATGCTAAGTATTCAGAGGAGAATACTAGAACAAACAAGTGGTAATGTATCTGTCAACTTCCTAGTGTCAACCATTCGCAGGCAGGCAGCAAGTTGCATTTTTGGGTTGTTACCATTATTGAAGGATATCTTGAATCGCAGACTGAATGAAGCATTGTGGGATGATCAATTCGATTTAATGCTTGATGAAGAAGCAATTCAAAGTATAAAAGCCGATGTTAATGCGTTATTAGTTCTTGCTTCGCAGGTATCTGGCAACGATCCCAAGCTTGATGCTTTATTGGGCGTACTGAATGAGAAGCAATCCCTCTCCAATAACAAAGTTATGGTTTTTAGCAGTTTCATTCATACGCTTAGATATATCTATAACCACCTGCAACGTGCTGGGATACGGGTAGGATTCATTTATGGCGGGGTTGACGATGAAGATCGTCTTGAACTGCGCAGAAGATTCCAATTAGCTAAAGAAGAGCCAGACAGTTTGGATGTGATGTTGTTCTCTGAAGTAGGCTGTGAAGGTCTCGACTATCAGTTCTGTGATACAATGGTCAATTACGATCTCCCATGGAATCCGATGCGGATCGAGCAACGAATCGGGCGCATAGACCGTAAAGGACAGATGAGTGAAAAAGTTCTAATTTACAACATGGTCACTGAAGGAACGATAGATAAGGACATCTATGACCGATGTTTAGCCAGAATAGGAGTCTTTGAGCATTCGATCGGTGATTCAGAAGAGATTTTGGGAGAACTGGCTGTTTCAATCAAGAGTATTGCTGAAGACCTCAAGCTCACCGATGAAGAAAAGAGGATCAAACTGCAACAGCTCGCTGACAACAAAGTTCGCAAGATGCAGGAAGAAGAGAAACTAGAACAACAACAATATGAGCTGTTCGGTATCGAGGTTCCCACAAAACAAACAGAACAAGAGATCATGTCAGCAAGCAGCTATTGGCTTTCCCCCAAGCTGTTGGAGCATCTTATTGAATCATACCTAAACAAAAGACTCGGCACTCAGCAAAAACATATCCTGGGGGATAAAGACCCACGGACTCTGCGCTTGTCTCAGGAAGCCAGGAGTTTAATACTAAATGACTACAAGTCGCTAAAACCGAACCCAAATGCAACGGGAAGAACTTGGGAAAAATGGCTCAAAGAGGCTAATCCCCATCTGAGCATTACATTCAATACCGAATATGCAAGTGAAGATACTAAGGTAGTTCTTGTCAACGCCATGCATCCTCTCGTGAAACAGGCAGCTCACCATATTGATAGCCATGATTTTCCATATACAATTCTGCAAGTCACTGACTCTGAGATCCTATCAGGAGATTATGACTTTGTGATTTACAAATGGGAATCACGAGGTATTAGAAACGACCTTTCTCTTAAGCCAATTTGCTCAGATATGAGAGTGGGTTCTCAACTTATTAATTTGATTGAGAAAGCATCTGACAGCCAGATTAGTTTTGAACCCAAGCTGA
>Ga0116145_1001256_pt1 | contig 25992 bp, 19 predicted proteins | sample AD_JPNHG1_MetaG_FD_89747 | JGI IMG/M metagenome (GOLD analysis project Ga0116145, IMG submission 89747) | Active sludge microbial communities of municipal wastewater-treating anaerobic digesters from Japan - AD_JPNHG1_MetaG | ecosystem: Engineered > Bioreactor > Anaerobic > Digestate | place... | reverse complement strand
CTCTGACCGACCGCTGATCCTCGGCTGGCGACATGGCCAGGCCGCAACAGATCCCGAAGCGACCCTCGCGCGCCAAAAGCCGGACACCGACCGCCGACCACCCCCCGCGCCAAACGAACCCAACCGAGATCGTAAGTCTTTATCAATTAAACACTTAAGGAAACCCGTGGCCGGTTCCCCGTCATCCGTTCCACCCCGAACATCTCACCCCAGCCCTCCAACCCGCCTTCCGGGAGGTCGCCAGCCTCGCTCGGTTGACCTGCAGAGCCCGCCATCCCCCCACCCAGCCACCTTACCTTTGCGCCAACTGGGCCCTGGTCGATCGGCCATCTCAGAACTCGGATATTTCGCCGGAACAGTACCAGTAGGAGACCGAGGAATAGATCCCCCGGCCCGTCAAGAAAAGCATCAGGGCACGCCAATCCGCGATCGCGGGCCATCCTCGATGGTTGTCGCGCCTTTACGCCTCAACCTGGTTGGCCAGGAACAACTGCAGGCCCATCTGCTTGATCTGATCCTGCTTCTCCTCAAGATCGTCGATGTGGGCATCCTCGTCCCGGACGATCTCTTCGAGCAAGTGCTTGGTCGGAGCATCCCCGACGTCGTTGGCCAGCTTGATGGCGTCGTTATAGGCTTTCCAGGCCCCGATTTCGGCCTCCAGGTCGTTTGCGAATTGCTTGGGAACATCCGAGCCGATCTGCATCTTCTTGAGCTTGTCGACCTGCGGCGTACCCTCCAGGAAGAGGATGCGACCAATCAGCTTCTCAGCGTGCTTCATCTCGACGATAGCTCGGGCCTCAATGCTCTTATGCAGGGCCTCATAACCCCAGCCATCGCACATCTCCGAATGAACCATGTATTGGCTGATCGCCGTCAGTTCGTCGGCCAGCAGGTCATTCAACACCGCGATCAGTTTATCGTTGCCCTTCATCGCATACCTCCATGCCCAAGCGGGCTCTTAAGTTCTTCCGGAAATCCGAGGCCACAATCAGGTGGCACTATACGAAGGACGGCCGGAGGCGTCAAACCGCCGGAAAAATCACGCTGGCGGGCAGCAAAGCGCTAGGCCGACGTGAGGCCAAAAGCCCTTTCCGAGACCCCGAAAGCCGACCGGCCGGAAGCTGATCCCGCCACAGGTTTCGGGGTAGGCCGTAAGTTCTTGACCATACGCGAGGTAAACGATAGATTAGGGGTGGTCGCTGTCGTCGAGCATGCAGGTCTGGCACCATGGCAAGATACCGTCCCGCGTCGACATGGCGATGCATCCATGAACCGAGACGGTGGCTGTGCCGACGGGCCTGTGGGTTGCCACTGTGGGGGCGAACACAATAGGAGCCTATCCAAGAACCCTGAAAGCCGAGCGGCCGCAAGCCGGTCCCCCACAGGTTCTGAGATAGGTTCTGAGTTGGAGAGGTGGCTGAGTGGCTGAAGGCACCGGTTTGCTAAACCGGCATACGGCCGTTAAGGCTGTATCGCGGGTTCGAATCCCGCCCTCTCCGTTCCTTCGTCACTGTCGCCTGTCAAGCGCACGCGGCAACTTACCCCCCCATGAAACAAGGCAAGTATCTGTAACTGCGGTGGTTGGCTGCCGTTCTGCAGTCCAAATGTAGCCATGGGGGCGGTTCACCCCTCCCACAAAACGCTATAAATGATTGTCGCTAAAGTAGTTGTCTGCTGTTCTGCATTTCAAATGTAGCCATGTACATTTTTGCTCTTATTCTTGATATCGGCTGTACTTAATGATATATTTTCGGTTATTTGGGCCATGTACGGAGGCAGCTCATGCACCTCGAGATCTTTGTGGATCGGCGGCGTAAACATCCCTACGTGTACGGTCTGTTTCCGGAGACCTTTCGCGAGAACGGCAAAATGTGCCACCGCACGCGAGGGCGAGTGACGGGCCTGTCGCTGGAGCAGTTGGAGGCCATGCGGGACTTTGTCCGCCAAGGTTGTCCCAAGAGCGAAGAACCGAGGTCTCCATCGAGACCACCCCCGACGACCAAGAAAAGCAGATCCGCGATCTCCTCGCCTCTGAGAACGCGAGTCCCCAACCCTGTGCCCACACCCGTGAAATCCAAAACCGAACTCAGGAAAATGGCCACCAAAGACTCGCATCAATCAATAGGGGAGATCGCGCCTTGACTGCGGTACTCTTTCAGATTGAGGTTCTGAAAAAACCGCCCAGCCTGTCACCCTTGCAAAGCTGCCCCGACCGGCATATAGTGGTGCATCGGAAACAGAAGAAAGGGTAAGGGAATTGTTAGGTTTGGCGGCCGGCCAAGGCCGTCAAATGGCTGGAACAGTTGGTTCCTGGTTTTGGCATTCGGTCTGTGGTAGGCGGCGATGGCGATAACGGCTGAGCGCAAAAGGCAAGTGGTAACTGAGTATCGGCAGCACGAGAGGGACTCCGGGTCACCCGAGGTCCAAGTGGCGCTGCTTACCGAACGAATCTCGGAGCTGACCGAGCATCTGAAAACACACAAGAACGACCACTCCTCTCGACGCGGCCTGCTCAAGCTCGTGAGCCGGCGCTCGGGTCTGCTCAAGTACCTGACCAATCGAGATCGCGAACGTTACCAGAAGATCATCAACCGCTTGGGCCTGCGCAAGTAGTATCCCGCGACTCCCAGCCCGAATCGGGTTCCCCCCGGTCAGCCCATAACAACCCTCCCCATCTTCCGGCAGCGGCAGTACAGCGTCAGGTGGACCGCCAGTCCCCCTTTGGAGGGTCCAACCCTCAGTGTGACCGGCTTCCGGATAGCGCGTATCGGTGTCAGTTCAAGAAAGGCAAAGAGTAGGTGCTGGGATAATGGCGATTGTGAAGGTGGAATGCGAAGTTGGCGGAAGAAAGCTGTCTTTTGAGACAGGTAAGCTGGCCAAGCAGGCGGACGGAGCGGTTGTCGCTTCCTACGGCGAATGTGTCGTGCTGGGCACCTCAGTGGTGGGCGAACCTCGCGACGAGGGCGACTTCTTTCCTCTCACGGTGGATTACCGCGAGAAGGCCTATGCTGCCGGGAAGTTCCCTGGCGGCTTCTTCAAACGAGAGGGTCGTCCGAGCAACAAGGAGATTCTCACCATGCGGATGATCGACCGGCCGATCCGTCCGCTCTTCCCCGAGCAATTCGTCAACGAAGTGCAGATTCAGACGCTGGTGTTGGCCGCCGACCCAACACTCGACCCGGACATCACGGCGATCAACGCCGCTTCGGCCGCCATGGCCATCGGTTCAACCCCTTTCGAGGGGCCGGTCGGGGCGGTTCGGGTAGGCTACATTGACGGCCAGATCGTCATCAACCCGACTTATGACCAAGTCGAGGCCTCCGAACTCGACATGGTTCTCGCCGGCCACAAGGACGGCATCAATATGATCGAGGTCGGTGCCAGGGAAGTCAGCGAACAAATCGTCCTGGAGGCCATTGCCCAGGGATTCGAGGCCATCCAGACGATCTGCAAAACCATCGCCGAGCTCCGACAAGCTGCAGGAAAGCCTTGCAGTTGGCAACCTCCTGAACCGAACCACGAACTGTCCCGCCTCGTGCGCGAAAAAGCTTACGACCAGATGTGGCAGCGGCGGCAGATTCCCGGCAAACTCGAACGTCAGAATGCCATCAAAGAACTCTACGACCAGATCCTGAACGAGCTCTCGCCGGAAGACGTCGACACCCCCCCCTATGTCCGCAGCGAAGTCATGCACTGTCTCCAGAAGATTGAGGAAGAGGTTGTCTGTAAACAGATCCTGGAGACAAACCGTCGGTCAGACGGGCGTTCACCAACGGACATCAGACCTGTCTCCGGCGAAGTGGGCTTCCTCCCCAGAACCCATGGGTCAGCACTGTTCACCCGGGGTGAAACGCAGGCCATCGTCGTAACAACGCTGGGAACCGCCCGGGATGAGCAGATCATCGACGGCCTCGTCGAGGAATACAGCAAGAAGTTCATGCTTCATTACAACTTCCCGCCCTTCTGCGTGGGCGAGACCAGACGGATCATGGGTCCAGGACGACGCGAGATCGGTCATGGGGCCTTAGCGGAGCGATCGCTGGAAGCGGTCCTGCCTGCGGTGGACACTTTCCCCTATACCATCCGACTCAGCAGCGAAATCATGGAATCCAACGGTTCGAGTTCGATGGCTTCGGTTTGCGGCGGAACGTTGGCACTCATGGACGCGGGCGTTCCCATCAGCCAGCCTGTGGCTGGGATTTCAATCGGGAGCGTCCACGACGACAGCCGGCGGGTCCTACTAACCGACATACTTGGCGAGGAAGACCACTTCGGCGACATGGATTTCAAGGTCGCAGGCACCGGACGCGGCATTACAGGCATACAGCTAGACCTAAAGGAAAGGTTCATCTCTCAGGACACCATTGCCCAGGTGCTCGAGCGGGCCCGTGACGCACGTAAGTTCATTCTCCGTGAGATGCTAAAGATAATCGATCGCCCCAGACCCAAGATCAGTGACTATGCTCCTCGTATCCTGACGATAACCATCAATCCGGAGAAGATCGGCGCCGTCATCGGACCAGGCGGTAAGGGCATCCGTAGTATTGAGGCCGAAACCGGTGCTACAATAGATATCGAGGATGATGGCAAGGTCACCATCTCCTGTTTGAACATGGCCGGTGCCATCCAAGCTCGAGATATGATCGAGCAGATCAGCGAAGGCGTCAAGGTCGGTAAGATTTATACCGGTCGCGTGACGGGTATCAAGGACTTCGGCGCCTTCATTGAGATCGCGCCAGGCCAGGACGGCCTTTGCCACATCAGCGAGCTGTCAGACGGATACGTGAAATCGGTAACGGACGTGTGCAAGGTCGGCGACGTTCTCAAAGTGAAAGTCATCCTCATCGACGACCAAGGACGCGTCAAACTCAGCCGCAAGGCCGTGCTCCGCGAGGAAACGGCTGAGGCAAAGAAGTGAGACCTGGGCAAACGCAACCGGCTCACGGATTCCGAAATCGGCTTCGTGCCGAGGGGCGGCCATGCAATTCGTGCCAGGGCCTCTCCGCATCTGCATGCGTCTTGATCGTCCGCGGTGTTGCGTGACTCCGCAGGACGTTGCATAGGAATCAGGTCGGATACCCTTTTGTGGTACGTGTGTTTCCGGACGCACGCCGGTCGGGTATCCGTGTGCAGACCGCCCCGGATAGGTCGTGTGAACAGGTGCCCGTCTCGGCACGATGTTGTCGGACATGGGCGGGGGTCTTCCGGGGCAGTCGGCGCAATCGAATTCGCGGGCCGGCACGTCCAAGTCTGTCAAGATGTTCCGCGCGGGGGGTGCGAAACGTCGCTCTTGCCGGAGGTACTGCACATGGCTACCGGCACAGTCAAGTGGTTCGATTGCAAGAAAGGATTCGGGTTCATCCGCCAACCCGAGGAGGACAAGGACATCTTTGTCCACTACACCAGTATCGAGGGCGAGGGCTTCCGGAGCCTGAAGGACGGCGAAGCTGTGGAGTTTGAACTGGTCGAGTCCGAAAAGGGTCTCCAAGCCCACCATGTCCGCCGAGCCAAGCTGACCGTCTGAGCGGCCGTCCGTTTGCTGCCGGCGTCCTCGGTGATCATCTTGGGCGACCCCAGGGGGAATGACCACGGGGGCCCGCACGTCCCGAGCATACCTTGCAGCCGTTACGGCCAAGCCCCCTTGCCTCGTTGCCGACCGAGAAGAGTCCCGCCGGCAATCCCGAGCAACGAGCCTTTTTCGCATCCAAGACGGCCTCCCAGATGATTCAAGCAACCGCAAGGGCGCCTTATAATACGAATTTCGACCGGCCGGTCGTCGACGGCCATCGCAAGAAAGGTCGTGCAACCGTGGCTGAAACCGCTTTCATCTTGATCGTGGAAAAGGACGCCTTGCGAGCCGAGGCAATGGTCAAGGATCTGAGCGAGCAGGGCCATGTTTGCCTGGTCGTCCCGTCGGGCTCAGAAGCCCTGGACAGCATTCGCGTCCGGCAACCCGATGTCATCGTGGCAGACGAATCGCTCTTCGACAAAGGCAATGACAATCTGCTGCGCCAGGCTCGAAGGCTCGCTCCGCAGGCGGAAATCATCCTGGTCACCGACGGAGCCCGCAGACCTCCCGACGACTCGACCACCGAAGACGCCGTGCGGGTATACCGGCGCATCCCACGCCAGATGAACGCCGACGACGCCCGGGCAACCATCTTCGCGGCCGCGGATCAGGCCACGCGAAACCGGCATCGACGCGCCCTTCAGGAACAGGTCGAACGGCGGTTCGAGTTCGAGGGCATCGTCACCGGCAATCCACAGATGGAGCGGATCATCAACATGATCCGTCGCGTCGCCGACAGCAAGCTTACCGTGTTGATCCTCGGGCCATCCGGCAGCGGCAAGGAGTTGGCCGCCCAAGCCATTCATCGCCACTCGCCTCGCCGCAACAAACCCTACCGGGCGATCAATTGTGCCGGACTCAACGAGAACCTGCTGGAAAGCGAACTCTTCGGGCACGTGAAGGGAGCATTTACCGGAGCAATCTCCGACCGCAAAGGTCTCTTCGAGGTGGCTGACGGCGGCACCCTTTTTCTGGACGAGGTCGGCGACATGCCCCTGCCCATGCAGGCCAAACTCCTGCGAGTCCTCGAAAACGGCGAGATTCTGCCCGTTGGCAGCACCGAGGTTCGCAAGGTCGACGTCCGCGTGGTTGCAGCCACCCGGCGCGACCTGCGGGCAATGATCGACAGCGGCGCATTCCGCGATGATCTCTTCTACCGGCTGCACCAGGCGACCATTCGGCTTCCTGCCCTGCGTGAGCGCCGCGACGACATCCCGCTGTTGATCGACCACTTCCTCAAGGAGGCCTGCCGCCTGCACAACAAGAAGGTCGATTCGATCAGCCCGGAGGCCGTTCGGCGCCTCACCAGCTACTCCTGGCCGGGCAACATCCGCGAGCTTCGCAGTGTCATCGACGTCATGGTCGTCATGGCCGACCGCCCCCAGCTCGAGATTGAGGACTTGCCGGAGAACATCCGCGGGAGCACGGACATCGTCCTGGCCGGCACCGCCGGAACCGCCGGCCTCACCATGGAGCAGATGGAGCGCATTCACATCGCCAACACCCTCAAGCTCACCGGCGGCAACCGCGAGAAAACCGCCAAGATCCTGGGCATCGGCGCCCGCACGCTCTACCGCAAACTCCGCGAATACGGACTTTGAGTCAATCTCTGCCGGCCCGGCCAAGCCCAAGAGCGAACGGCCGCGCGTGGCTCGACGCCGGGACTCGGATACGATAGGCATGGCACCTTCACCGAACAGCCCTGTATTCTGGAGATCCGGCATGCTCTTCCTTCCCCAACACGAACACCGAAGTCGCCCGGCTGCAGTCCTGATCGTGGCGATCCTGCTTGCCGGTGGATGCGGCCGCGAGCTGATGCCCACGCCGAACATCTGTGCTGACCCCCGTCGAAACCTCTTCCAGGACGTGCCCCCGCAGCACCGGAGCAACCGCGTGCCGGTACTGTACGCCACCGATCGCGTACCCTTTCAGCACAAGAAACGGGGCCTGCAATACGACGTAAACCGTTCGCAATCGCTGGGCTTTGGCACGTGCATGGTCGAAATCGGAAAGAATCTCTCATGGGAAGAGCTGGTCGTACAAAGCCGTATGCGCCGGCGCACGCGGCCGCTGCCGCTGTCCGTGGTCGGGATCGACGAAAAAGGCAGATACCCCGACGCGGTCAACTTCCGCGTCGTCGATGGAAAGCCGGTGGTCGACGAGGCCGCCCGAGAAAAGGAAAAACAAGCCAATGAGGCGCTGCAGGCACTCCTCTCCGAGCACCTGGCGGTCGTTCCCATTAAGGAAGCGTACGTCTATATCCACGGCGTCGGAAACACCTTCGATTACGCAGCGGGCACGATCGCCGAGTTATGGCACTTCATGGGTCGTCAGGGAGTGCCCGTCCTCTACTCCTGGCCCGCCGGCTACGAAGAGGGAATCATTCAGTCGTATACGCACGACCGCGAATCGGGCGAATTCACCGTCTTTCATCTCAAGCAGTTCCTGAGAACTCTGGCCTCATGCCCCGATCTGCAGAAGATGCACTTGATTGCCCACAGCCGCGGAACGGACGTCATCGCGACGGCCCTGCGGGAGCTGCACATCGAATGCACGGCGGCCGGCAAGGACACACGATCCCAACTCAAACTGGGTACTCTCGTTTTGGCTGCTGCGGACATGGACATCGAGGTGACAACCCAGCGAATCTCTGCCGAAGGCCTTCCGCTGGTGCCTGAGTGTTCCACCGTCTATACGTCGGAAAAAGATCTGGCGATGAAGCTGGCCGATTTTCTGTTTGGCAGCCTGAGACGGTTGGGTCAACTGCGGGGAAACGATCTGACTCCCGAGCAACAGCGGATGCTTGCTGCGATAACCCACCTGCAGTTCATCGATGCCAAGGTCAGCAGCGGCTTCATTGGACACAGCTACTTCTATGAGAACCCGGCGGTCAGCTCGGACCTGATCCTGCTGCTGCGAGACCGCCGCAAACCCGGAGCGGAAAACGGCCGGCCATTGAAAAAGCGCGATGACGGCTTCTGGGAGATCCGCGACGGATACCCGGTCTTCAATGACGAGAGCGCCACGAAGTGACGATGGCGGCAATAAGCCCTGTCCCAAGCGTCGAATTTGAAACCGCGACGTCGCCGGATAAACCTCAATGCGAAAGCCGGAGGAAAGTTTGCATCAGGCTCACCGCACGATCTCGAAATAGTGCTCGAAGAAAGCATCCGGCTCCACGCCGACGGCCACCTGATGAGGTCTCTCAGGGGCATCAGGATCGAAATGCGTCAGGCCCCTGAGCTTGTCCGACTCCAGCTCAACCTGCACCAAACCGGCACGATAGCTCAAGATTCCTGGCTGGAAGATGTCCGCTGTGGCCAGCGGGTCGTGAAAAGTCACCACCGGTCGGTGCTTGAACCACTCCTCCGCCATCTCGCCGACGATCCTCCGCGGCCTCTCGCTGAATCGCCTCCGGAACTCTTCTGCCGGCATCTCGCACCGCGTGGTCACCTCCAGCCCGACACACCTGACCACCGGTGGCCGGGCCCCGAAAACAATGGCAGATGCGTGCGGATCGCAAGTGACATTCCACTCCGTCAAACCACAGCCCGGCGGACGATCCGCATACACGCCCGCCATCATCACATGCTGCTTGAGCAGGGCCGGAATCTCGGGATCCAGGGCAAACAACAGCCCGACGTTGGTAAGTGGGCCGATTGTCAGCAACGTGATATCGCCGGGCCGGGAGCGGATGGCCTGACGCAGGAAGTCGACCGCCGTGTTGGCCGCAAATGTCTCGCGGTGCGGATATCGAGACAGCACCGTCCGCTGTGGAACATCCGGCTGTTTCTGGGGCACAAGCAGCGGCTTGCCCGCGCCGCTGTGGATCGGCACGTCCTTACGGCCGAACGCCTGACAGATGGCATCGGCGAGCTGAGCACGAACCGCCGGCTCGCCGGTCACCGTGGTAATGCCCACCAGCTCGCACCGAGGCTGGCTCAACAGGTACGTCAACGCCACCGCGTCGTCGATGTCACTGCCGATATCGGTATCCAGCAGGACAGGTAGCCGGTCTTCGGCCATGCTCGATCCTCAGCTTCCGCCCGCCTGCAAGCTCGGCTTGCTCGGCCCCGCCCTCTCCAACCCGCCGATCAGCGATGACGCCGTCAGGACTTCGTCCAGACGAATCACATGATCCGGCTTGCCCGCAGGCATGATCAAATAAAGCGGGACACCACCGCTTCCATACCTCTTCAAATCCTCCGCAATCTCGCGGCTTGGCAACGTGTAGTCGGCCTTGAACGGCAGCACACCCAGTCGTTTCATTGCTTCGTGAACCGCCTGGGTATTGATCACCGCTTTCTCGTTGGCCTTGCAGTTGACGCACCACTCGGCGGTATAGTCGATGAACACGGTGTAGCCCGTATCGACGGCGCGGCGAGCCCGCTCGCGGGTGTAGGGTATCCAGGGAATCTTGTCCCCCTTCCAGACCAGGCCGGCGAATTCGTCTGTCGGCCGCGAACCTGCCGGGATCGGCTGCCACGCCCCCAGCACCAATGCTCTTTGCCGCTCGATCAGGTCCGGAATGCTCGACCACCGATGAAAACAGAGCCACCAGCCCCCGACGACCACAGCCGCGGCCAGCCCGTAGTAAGTGATCTTTCGTCGCGGGGCGGCCCCATATTCAACCTTGCCATACAGCCACGCGGCCAACGACACCAGCAGCAGAAACAGAACCGCCAGCAGCAGGCCATAGCCACCGAGCTGCGCCGCCAGCGGGTTGAGCAGCCAGACCACGGTGGCAAGCAGGCAGAAGCCCATCAGGTGCTCGAATGTCTTCATCCATGGCCCGGCCTTGGGTATGAACCTCACCCACATCGGCTTGGCTGCCAGGATGACATACGGAAGGCTCATGCCGAAACCGGCAGTTACAAAGATCGACATTCCGACCACCGCCGGCTGCTGGGCCGCAATGGCCACAGCACCGGCCAGAAACGGCGCAGTGCAGGCCGTGCCCAGAAGCGTGGCGAGCAGCCCCATCCCGAAGGCACTCAAATGGCCTTCCCCTTCGACCTGGCCGGCCAGATCCCCGACGATCCGCGGCGGGAACAAGGCAAACACTCCGAACAAACTCAATGAAAACGCCGTCACCACCGAAGCCAGGCCAATAATCACCTGAGGATACTGGAAAAAGCCGCCCCACGTGCGTCCCAACCCGACAATCAACAAACCGAGCACGATGAAGGACAATTCGATCCCCGCGCCAAACGCAAGACCGAGCGTCAGCACGCGCATTCGGCTTTCCCTGGCCTGCTGCACGAAGGACAGAACCTTGATTGAAATCACCGGCAATACGCAGGGCATGAGATTGAGAATCAGGCCGCCAACCAGGGACATGATCAGGTAGCCGACAAAACCCAGCCCCGCCAGGGACGCCTGGATCCGCCCCAGCCATGAATCACTGGTGAGCAAGGGCAAGGAAGGCGCCGAGGTTGTTGGTCCAAGGCCGGAGGTGGGGCCGACGCCCTCGTCGGCCCGTCGATCTGACTCGCTCGGCCCGGAAGCCAACTCGCTCGGCCCGGAATCCAACTCGCTCGGCCCGGAATCCAACTCGCTCGGCCCGGAATCCTTTCCGGGCCCTATCTTTTCGCTCCGCCCGGAATCCCTTCCGGGCGTCTTCAGCTCCTGCGGCGGCATCCCCCGCCTGGCAGCCGCGAAAAGCTCCCCATGGGCCGGCTGCGGAGTCTCGCCCGCCTTGGCCACCGGCAGGACCAGCTCCCACTCCACCGCCATCGGCGGGAAACAAACCTTGGTCTGATCCGAACAGGCCTGATACGTCGCCACCCCGCGAATCCGGACCTCGCTGCCTGTCAATCCCGGCTCAGCTTCAACCGGCAGGAGCACGAACACCCGCCCGCGATATACCGACAGTTGGTCACCCGGCAGGCCGCTGGACTCGACCTTGCCGGCCGGAAAGCGAGCTCGGCCTATGTACAGGCCCTCTGTCTTTTCATGGAATACATCGGTAGGCATCAAGAACTCGCCCAGCGGCCTGTGGGAGTTGATATGATGACCCTCAGCCACGTCAAACACGACCGCCACCTCGAACTTGGTGCCGGGCTTTGCTTTGTGCGTGTCGGCAACGGCCTCCAGCCGCTTCAGGTATTTCGCTTTCTCCGCTGGCTGGGGAAGATAGCTGCGAGCGAGCTGGAACGTGTCCTCGTTGGCAGGCTCAGCTTTCACTTCCCCGCCGGCGACCGGCAAGGTGATGGCCAGTTTCTTGTTACCCAGAAAGCACGCCTTGCGGCACGCCATCCAAGTCACGTCCACGCCGACGGTGACCTGCGACCCGGCTACGGCCTCTCTGGGCACCTCTATGGGCGCGAGGATCGTCGGCTCGCCCTCGAGAATAAAGGTATGTTCGCCACCCGCGTCGACGTACCGCTTTGGAAACGGATAAGCCAACATGCCGACCCGCCAGCCCCCCGGTACCTCCCATTTGAAAGAAGGTTCAAGGCCGCCTTCACCGGCGTTCCGCCAGTAAATGTGCCACCCATCCTCAACCTTGAACCGAAGGGCCACATTGACCGTCTCTCCCGGCACCCAGGCTGTCTGTTCCGAGAGAAGCTCCACCGCTACCGACGGTGCCTTCTCCGAAGCCATTAGCCCGCTTGGGGCCACCGCCCACGCCAACAACACCATCGCCCACATAAGCAGATGTCCGAGCTTCATACGTCTCGCCCCCAGACCCCCTGCATACGCATGGAGAGCTTCTTTATGCGAGATTGTAGCCGCTTGCGTCCGTGACGCGATAGAGATACGAGAAAACGGATCGCGGGCGAGAAATGCGACTCGAGGCTGGAGACCACGGCCGCATCAAAAGAAGCAAGCCAGAATCCTGGTGCGCTGTTGCCCTGTGTGTGTAGGCTGCCGCTCTGCGGCGGTTGGTTGTCCCTCGTTCGCACCCAGCTCGGCCATGGCCGCTCCCCGCGCGCTTACACGCCCGGGCCTATTGGATGGAGCAGCTTAGAGCCATTGGCGACCGCTCCCCGCGCGCTTACATTGGACTGCTCGCGGTCATTCGCTTGGTGGTGGACAAGCCAGTGGCGTTCGAGGCAAGACCTTCAGAGGCAATAGACAAAAACACGGAGCCGGTGAGAGCCACCGGCTCCGTAACAAACAAATCGAAACCCTTAACTGTCCGTCACTCCACCCGTCTTACCGACGGCGACGAAGCATCGGAACACCAGCCAGCAGCAACAGGGCGCTAACCGGCTCTGGCACTACCCGCAGTCCAACCACGTTGACATCCGAATGCTCTACAAAGTCCGTGTCGCCGACATAGGCACCCGTCACTGTGATCTCACCCATTAAAGCGGCGGGATCCATCGGAGCCCGAACCTTCATCTCGAATACTGGCCCCGCAGCCGTAATGCCGAAGACATCGCCGAAAACGTTGAAGATCGGACCTGCCGGAAAAGACCTCGGCCAATTGCTACCCTGCCAAGCGGTATTTCCATCGGTGGCGCTCCAACCTTGGGCTACGCCGGGGGCGTAAGCGGCTACACCGGGCGCTCCCGGTATCTTATAACCGTCTGGTGCCTCTATGACCACACCCCAGGAAACCAACTCCATCCCCTGCGGGTCCAGATTAATCTGCACCATGAATTCTTCTCCCGGTGCCACGATTTTGACCGGCGAGCCACCGGAAGTAACCGAAAAGGTCGCACCATATCCAATGCCCGCCATCATCAGGACGGCCACAACCACTGTCATTCTCTTCATATTGATCCTCCAATCCTCTCTTCTCTCCAGAGAACCCTAAAACTAAAACCTTCAATCTTCCCTCCGCTGGGTCCTACATAACCCTTGCGGCCAAATCTTCTTCGCTGGGGCCCCCGCCGGGGTGTCTGTCCACCCCGGCGGCAAGAAGCAACTAATCATCTCATCACGGGCACGTGTAAGTGGGGAGCCCGACCTTGCTTTTCGCCAGCGCCACGTCGGTAGCAGAAATCGTGCCGTCGCAGTTCAGGTCGCATCGGACGTTAGCGGCAACACTCTGGCCGACCCTAGACTTCACCAATGCCACGTCGGTCGCGCTGACTCTCTTATCTTGGTTAGCGTCACCCGCAAGAGCCAACACACTGCACGTCGTATCGCCTACCGTGCACTGCGTGGCACCTGCTACGTTTATCGTATAACAGGTCTTGTCTACATTGCCCGTAACCGTCAGGATGAGCGTATCATTGGCAACCGCAGTCGTGGCAAGCGACTCAGCCGTCACGACCAGACCACCCGTAATGCTCACGCCGCCCGCAGCATAGTTGGCTTTGGTCAGATCACCACTGAACTGAATGGAGATCTTTTGTATGCCGTTATTGCGCGGTTCCACTGTAGCGGTCCCATCCGCTGGATTGAGTACAATTGCTTGCTGACCAGCAGCGCCGTGTGTTCTGAGGCTGTTCCACGCGATCGGACTCACTTCTTGGCACACCGGAACATACCCTTGCCACTCGAACACAACTTCAGCAGGCGCGATCGCTTCGGTGACCGCCTCGGCAAAGCCGCCGGCCGTACCCATATAGTCGGCTGGGATCACGTTGTTGCTGTTGGCCGGAACCGTGAGCACCAGCTTGTAAGTGCCGTTTTCCAGATTCGACATGTCAATCTGGCCTTCGGCCACAGGCAGGGCACCCAGGCCAACGTACCCATCCGGGTTCCAGACAACCATGGGTCCGGGGTTTTCAGGGCTTTGCTTGGCCAAGCCGACACCCGCGCTGTTATTGGCTGTCGAGATCGAAAACGCGCTGTACCCAATACCCATACCGCTGAGCTTGCTGGGATCCAGCGTCTCGGCACCGCTCAGTTCGACTCCGAGATTCTCGCAAATGTCCAGAATCCCGTTACTGTCGGCGTCGGTCGTGCCATTCTCTTCGGTATCATCGTTAATCAGGTTCCCGTTGCAGTCGGGGAAGTAAGCAGGGGCCTTCATGCGGCCGCCGCCATGATACTTCGTGCTCGGGAATTGTACACGATCCATGAACGCACCGCCGTCGGCCGGTACGTCATACAGACGGCCAGGACCGTTCGGTGGGCCATATTCCACAGTGAAATACCCGTCATACTCCGGATCCACGTTCCACCCCAGGCAGAATGCAGCCCGCTCGAAGGGGTTCTGGCCGGTCAATGGCGGTGGCAACTCACTACCATCGTTCATCGTGCTGAAGAACTTCTTCGGGGCCGCAGGAACCCAGTTCTCGCCATCCTGTTTGAACAACTGAATGTCGAAAACCATGTTTGCGATGCCCCCGATCATGTATTGCTCCGTTTGATCCAGGCCCGCTGCCGCCGCGACGACGTCCCAGGTCACAATGCCTGTCTGCGGGGCCGGAGTCGTCGACCCCGGGACGAACGCCTTATAGTCGCCCGCATGAACGTCGTCGGCGTAGTTTGTACCCCCGATCTCGATCGTGTAATCGATCTCGGACCACTGTGTTTGCGCCGTCGCTATGCCACCAAGCATCAAAACGATGGCCCCGATTGCAGTTACTCTCATGGTTCCTGCCTCCTCTTGAATTGCGTCGGGCCTTAGAGCTTTACCAGAACTCCGGCGAGCCCGACTAACACCTCGAAACACCAGAAACGCTTTCTCAAAGCATGCAGGCCACATGCACGCCTGGGGCTCCTCCTGCCGCAGACCAAGCCATAACCTGCCGCTTCTACGCTTCGCACACCGCCTATCCTACCGAACGCGGTCATCGATGTCCAGGGAAATCCTTGATGAGCTCTGCGCTCCTCTTCCCTTCCACCTCTCCCGCCCGCCACCGGACGAGCCACTCACTGTCGACATCAAATTGTACCCAACGCTCAGGAGACTGCAAGACCTTTTCGCGCAAATTCTCTGCAAATTCTCCCGACACATTCCCCCGTTCATGCGCGGCGAGCTTCGCTCTGCCGGGTCTTGTTCTCTCGCTTTCGTTCAACTTGGCCTTGCTCTCGAAACAACATCGCAAGGCTTTGCCTTGAAAAAGCTTATGCGCTGATCAGCCTAGCCTCAGCTTCAATGCCTGCCTTGCCCCAGAATACCCATTATCCCTATTTATCCAAACCTGCATGGCGATGATGTTCGCAGGCTGCGCCCCATCTGAAGCCACGCTGGCACGGCAGGAATGTCCATCTTTCCGGGAGGCTGCCTCGAAGCCTGATCCCCCTTGAAACGGCCTAGCTAACGAACTGGCCGGCTCGTACGGGGCGACATTATGGGGCCTGTCCTCAGGGCCATACCAAGCGCCCGAGCAGCGCCGGTCGGCGGGCGCCTGTCACCTGGGGCAGGTTACCCGGCACGCCGTCGATATACGCCTTTGCCAACATGGCAAAGCTCACGGCCTCCTTCGCCTGCGCGGAAATCCCGAATTCCTCGATTCGCCGGACAGTCGCTCCCCGCAGCTCAGCCTGCAACATGAGCATCAGCGTTGGGTTCCTGGCACCTCCCCCGCAGACGATCACCTCCATGGCAGGCAGTGCTGAGCCACCGCGAATCTTCCGCCGCCTTGCCGATAAAGTCGCCACGTCGGGCAGGAACCGGCGATAGGCTTGGGCAATCGAGCGGGCGGTCAGCGCCGTGGCTGTGGCTACCCAGTCGTCAGGACGGGAGCCGGCAGCGGCCAAATGCTTGATTTCTCGCGTCATAAATGGCTTGCCAAAATCCTCGCGCCCAGTGGTTTTTGGAGGTTTAATTTCAAAATAAGGATGTCTCAACCACTGATCCAGTACGTCGCCCAGAACCCTTCCCTTTGCCGCCCGCCGCCCGCCGCGGTCCATCGTTTCTCGGCCGCCCGTAATGCAGCGGACCACAGCGTCAATGACCATATTCCCCGGACCGGTATCGAAGGCGATAACCCGAGAGGCATCCCCTCCGGCCGGCAGCCAAGTTACATTCGCGATCCCCCCGATGTTCTGTATCGCTCGCGAGATTCTGTGATGGCGAAAGAGCGCCCAGTCGGTCCACGGCACCAACGGAGCACCCTGCCCCCCTGCTGCCACGTCCGATTGCCTGAACTCGGCAACCACCGGCAAACCGGTCCGCGCTGCCACCCTGGCCGGCTCACCCAATTGAAGAGTAACGGTCCGACCCGTCGGCCCCGGTAGATGGCAGACGGTCTGGCCAGACAGGCCGATCAAAGAGGGACGCTCGCTGCCACGAGCCAGACCGATGGCCCATGCGGCAGCCTTGCCAAACGCCTCACCCAAGTCGGCGTGAAGATGGGCAATCTCCTGCGTCGTGGTTTCGCCAGGGGCCATCACCGCCAACAGCCTTCGCCGCAGGCTGGGCGGAAAACCGGTGTGCCGATGCCACAAGAGCCGAGGCCGCATCCGGGCTCCAACCCCCTCGATCCGGACGCAAGCCAGGTCGATCCCATCACCACTGGTGCCCGCCATGAGTCCGAGAACCAACCCTACAGCCGAGCGATCGGCAGGCCTCCGAAGTCTGGAGGATCGCTTCGAGATCCGTGCGCCGGGCTTGTTCATTGGCGATCCGATCCCTGCCATTAGCAAATGCGGGAACGTCCCGCGGCCGCAACATCCGTCACGTGCACACCCTGTCCCCCGCAACTGATTGTGCTATACTGTGGGGGTAATCGCGGAGCGCCGCAAGGTAGATGCCGAAATCGATTGGCCGTGCGGTAACCCTCGGCGGCCGACAAGTTGAAGGAAAGAACGAAAGCGAAAACCGTCTGTTGATTCGCCCGATGTTGACGGCCGATGACCAAGAAAGGTCTCACCTCAGGCAGGACCTGCTCGGCTGATCGATGGGCAACCGAGTCGGTGGCGGCGTGGATTCGGTAAAGTGACCCAGGAGGGTGTGTGCATGGCAGGGGCAGAGTCCAACGCTGTTCGCCCGCCAATGGCTGTCTTTCGGACCGTCTTGACCATTTTCTTCCTCCTCCCCGCGACCTTCGTCAGGGCCGACTCGAGATGGAAGCTCATCTATTACCGTCAGTACGGCAATCAGCTCAACGCGAACAACCGGACCATCGAAAACCACTGTTTCAACGACAACGGCACCAAGGCGGCGGGTATCGGCGTGACCAACCTGTCGAACTCGGGATGGGCCATCTTCGGTACCACCGACTTCACCGGATGGAATCGCCTTAACCCGCTCGATCCCAACAACTGCGCCTACGACATCCGGATCTACGACCCGAGCACACCCACGGACCAGAGTCCGAACTTCAACTGGCAGAACACACAGCCACCCTGGCCCGATTACTACAGCTACATAACGTGGTGGATGAAGGTCTCGGACGACACCCGCGTGCGGGCTTTTCCGCAAAAGCCGGTGTATCACTACGATCTTGTAGACGGCCTCAATCAGGCCGGCGGCTTTACCGGCGGTTGCATCCCAACCGGTTGGGTCGAGGCGCCAGGTGCCAACAGCGACTATCGCGAGCTTCCCACCGGCGGCTGGGCGACCTACCAGGCTCAAACCTTCGTCGTGCCTGCAGGCATTAATCGTATCGTTGCGGCATCAGCGTTCCTGACCCGCGGGAGCTCCCCGCCGGGGCCGAAGTTCACATACCGGGCCACGATCCGAGAGGGCAGCCCGACGGGCACGCAGATCGGTCCGGCAACCGTCTCGCGCGAGGTCTTCTCAGGCGAATTCAAAGAGGTTGCGGTCTGCTGGCCACTCAACGGTGTGCCGGTTACCGAAGGACAGACCTATGCCCTTCACCTTGAGGCCACCGACGGACAAGGCTTCAACGTCTATCGCACCGTCAATAACAACTACCCGAACGGCTCACTCTGGCACGGCGATACTCACGTGGCCGAGCATGACATGGTGGCCGTCGTGGTCGGCGTCGGGTACGACGCCTCCCCGCCCCATATCAGTCGAAATCCTGCCCTCCTGACAAAGTCGGTCGTACGAAAGAACAACCTGCCGAACGACACCTTCACCATTGCTAATGGCGGAGGCGGCACACTGAACTACACCATCAACGACAATGCGAGCTGGTTGTCGGTCGACCCCGCAGCCGGCTCGTCAACCGGTGAGACGGATACGATCAGTATACTCTACGGCACGGCCGGTCTGGCAATCGGTTCCTATAGCGGTACGATCACCATCAATGCCACGGGGGCGGACAACACACCGCAAACGGTCGTTGTGAATCTGTCGGTGACCGCTCCTCCATTTGCGCCTTGCGATTTCGACACTGACCACGACGTCGATCAGGAGGATTTCGGAGTGTTCCAGAGCTGTTACACCGGGCCCGGCGTGAATCAGACGGACCCGGCTTGCTCCGGGGCGCTGCTGGATCTGGACACGGATGTCGACTATGAGGACTTCGCCAGATTCCTTGCCTGCATGGGCGGCCCGGACATTCCGGTGGACACCACCTGTGCGGACTGAGCGAGGGCCCAAACGTTGCGTGATGCGAAACCGGGTGAGTGAGGGTTGGTGAGCGAGTTCTGTTCAGATAGGAGGGTCATAATGAATACCTGCCAGCCACCTCGTTGGCTGAATGCTGGGTTGATGCGGCTTGTCTGCGTTGGCCTACTCATGCCGGCGACCGTTGCCGTCGCTGATGGAACCGTGAGCGGACAGTGCCGGTTCGAGCAGATCAAAGGAAGAAGCATCTGGTACACGAACCTGCACGAATGGAATGCCTTTTTGATCCCCAGTTGGTCGATGTTCGCAGATCCGCTGAGCTACCGCGTGGACCACGGCAACTACACTTTCACGAACCCCGCCGGCGACTACACCCTCTACGTCAATCAGCCGGAATTCTTCGGCCGGGCTAAAGTCGTCCGAGATGTACAGATCATCAACGGCCAGACGGTCACGGTTCATCCCTCACTCAACCTCGATTACTCCTGCTACTACAAAAACGAGTGGCCGAGCGGCTGGGGAACCCCCTGGTACCAGACTTTCATCGCTACGGGCACGTCGGTCAACAAGATCGTCTACTCCTGTGCGAGCGGCGATACGGGCACGATCAACGTCAGTCTGCTGAAGGACACCGGAGGCAACGTTACAACCTGGACCCAGGTGGGAGTGACCAAGTCTTCGGGAAGTAGCATCGGCGAGTCGTGGGTCGGCTACCTCAGCGGGCAACTCCCGACTGTCCCGGGCGAGCGATACGCCATCCGCCTCGCGGGAGAAGCAAGCACACCCTTTTCTCCCTACTGGCGCACCGACAACGGCGACGGCTATGCCGGCGGCCAGGCGTTTGACCCCAACGGAAACCCGCTGAACAAAGACCTGTGCATCCTCGTTTTCAGCGACAACGACGGCACCGTCATCCCCTACATGAAGACGACCGGGGGAATGGGCTCAACGGCGTGGTGGGAATGGCAATGGGGCCAGACGTTCAAGGCCACCGGCGAAGCGCTGGCGGGTGTCGATCTCTGGATCTCTCACGGCGGCGACCTGCAGTGGAACATGCGGACGGAGGTTAAGGTTTACTCCAATCCACCCACGGGCAACCCGCCCACGCCCAGCGGGCTGGTGGGTTTGGTGAAACGCGGACGCGGCGCCTGGCAGGCCGGCGGCGCCGCCATGCTCGGCATCGGCTACGCGCCGGGTGAGGTGCCTCTCGTGGCCGGCAACACATACTACATCGAGATCACACCGTACGGCGGCGACGCGATCGGCTACGAGGCTTACCGGTTCGATCAGCCGGCGGACGCCTACCCCTACGGGCACGCCTACTCAAACCGCAACCCGCAACCCGACATCGACCTGAGCATGACCATCATGGAGTACGCCGTCAGCGGTCCGCCCCCGCAGATCGAGCGCAACCCAGCCTCGTTCACCCGTAGCGTCGAGCGAGGAAAGAATCTGCCTGACGCTACCTTCACCGTCCGTAACGCCGGCGGCGGCGTAATGCCTTACACGATCAGCGACGACGCCGCGTGGCTGTCGGTCGCTCCCAACAGCGGTACGTCGTCGGGGGAAGTTGATCCCATCGGTATTCTCTTCAACACGTCGACGCTTGCGGTCGGTTCATACACCGGCACGATCACCATCAGCGCGCCGAATGCCGCCAACCCGACTGAGACGGTCATCGTCTATCTGACGGTCACACCGCCCCTGTTTGCTCCCTGTGACTTTAACACCGACCATGATGTCGACCAGACGGATTTCGGTGTCTTTCAGGCTTGCTACAGCGGAGCGGGGGTCACACAAACCGACGTCGCCTGCACCGGAGCCGACCTGGATGGCGACGGCGACGTCGACATGGATGACTTCACGCGATTTGTCGGGTGCCTCTCCGGTCCGGGTGTGCAAGCCGATACGCTCTGTGCGGGGTGAGCGATTAAGACCCTGTCCTCGGTTGGTGTGGGACCGGCGCTTCCGGCTTTGTGGGGATCTCGCCGCGGCCAAGACCGTAACGAACAAGTTCACCGTTGTGCCCGCCCGGATCTGTGCCCACGATGTCGGCAGTCGCGAGCTTCTGCCTTTTCCCGCCCGAGCAGCCTTCGGGACCTCGGGCAAGATTAGGCGCACCGATTTCGGCACAAGCTGTTCACTTACGATACACCCCTCTTGATATAAGCATGATCGCTTCCTTACAGGGTTTCACGACCGGAGCGGTTGCTGTCAAATTTCTGCAAAGTATTTGAACGATCCGGCCGCTACCGACGGTATAATCCTTTGCATGCTGACGCGACTTGCCATGATCGGTTTGCTACTCACCCAACCGCTACGAGTCTGCTTCGCGGGCGCGTGCGAGTCGGTCTGCCGATCAGAGGAGCAGCCGACGACATGCTGCAAAGGCACGTGCGCGGGGGAGGCAAAGCCGCAGTGTTGCCGGACGGCATCCGAGACGACGGAGCCGTCATGCCCCTGCACCTTCTGCCCAAACGGGCCGCGCGAGCCGGTCAACCGACCGAATAACCCCCCTTCGGTAAACGATCAGCCATCCATCGCAGCCGTCACCTGGATCTGTGCCGATGGCGACGACAAACCGAGCTTGTCGTTGCTAACAGCCAACCGGGCCGGCTCTTGTCGAAGCGTGTCCGGCAATACCCGCCAAGCCTCTCTTTGTGTCTGGCTCAACTGAGCAAGCCATCCTGGGAATACTGTGCGCCCGGAAAACCCCTGACGGGCTTCATTCGTGTATCGACGGGGCCTGGCCGTCCTGCATGGACGGAACGGCCAGGGCAGGTTTTGGACAAGCACAAGTATGTGAATTGATCTCTTCCAGGAAGACAGGAGTCTGAACATGAAACATTTTGCGATTACTCTTGTGGCTGTATGTGCGTTGGTGTTGGCTGCCTTTGCCGCCAGGCCGCTTCTGGCAGGCCCACCAGTGCCGGCCGCCGGCATGAGCTGCGGTGACAATTGCGGCACCGACAGGTACGAAACCAAGTGCGGCGACAACTGCAAATGTGGCGACAATTGCCAGTGCGGTAACGACTGCAAATGCGGCGATGAGTGCAAGTGTGGCGACGACTGCAAATGCGGCGACAACTGCAAGTGCAAATGCAAGGACAAGTCTGAGGACAAGTCCAAGGGCAAGTGCAAAGACAAGTGCAGGGACAAAAAGTGACAGGCGGCTCGCCGTGAATCGGGGATAATCCACGGCAACCGCCCGGCGGTTAAATACCCGCCGGCCGCCAACGACAGGCCGGGTCCATCAACCGATGGATCCGGCCTTCTTTGTGTCGCCATCCGCACCAAGCGAGAATGCGGTGCGCGACGATTCAGGCAGGGCTGCCGCAAGACCGATTCAGAACCCGCAGCGTAAGCGACGGCCCCGACCGGATGGCGAAGCTGCTTGGTCAGCGAGGGTCCGCGCCGACAGCCCTTCACGCGTGCAACGCGGCGCAGGCTGAAATATACTGACTGCGCGGCATGGTCCGGGCACATGGGCACGCAGGACTGCGTCACACTTGAACGGATTGTCGGCATTTGCCTGAACCCCGCTTGCCACGGCGTAGCTCGCAGAGCGAAGTCGGGAACACTGCTTGCCGCGGCGTAGCTCAAAAAGCGAAGCCGGGAACCCTTATGGAAGTGCGTCTCGCGAGAAAACACGGTTTCTGCTTCGGCGTCGAGCAGGCGATCGAGCTCGCCGAGCAAACCTTACGCGACAATCCGCCTGGCCGCGTCGCGGCCCTGGGCCCGGTGATCCACAACCCCCAAGTCGTCCGAAGACTTGAACAGGAAGGCCTCAATCAGTCCGCCCACCTCGACAACCTGGAGGCCGGTACAACCGTGCTGATCCGTTCGCACGGCGTCGGGCCGGAGATCTATGAAATGGCCCGTCAGCGCGGCATCAACCTCGTCGATGCGACGTGCAGACTCGTCAAGCGCGCCCAGACCGTGGTCAAACAACTGCACGAGGAAGGCTATCAGGTGGTCATGATCGGCGACGCCAACCACCCGGAGGTCAAAGGGGTTATCGGCTACGCCCCCAACGTCATCGTGGTCGAGCAAGAGGAAGATCTGGCGAACAAGATCCCGCCACGGGCGCGGCTCGGCATTGTCGCACAGACCACTCACGCCCCCGAGCACGTCGCCCGAATGATCGGAGCAATTGCCGCCCTGCCGTTCCAGGAACTCAGAGTCGTCAACACGCTCTGTCTGGAGGTCGTTCGACGCCAGGAGGCAGCCGTCGAACTCGCCCGCGAGGTCGACGTCATGTTCGTGCTTGGCGGCCTGACCTCGGCCAACACCTGCGAACTGGCCCGGCTCTGTCAAGGCGAAGGCGTCCGAACGTATCATCTGGAAACCTGGGCTGACTTCAGACCCGAAATGGTCGCCGGCTGCAAGGTCGCCGGCATCACCGCCGGCGCCTCCACGCCCGACGACACGATCACCGAATTCGCCGAGAACCTTCGGCGCTATAACCCGATCAAGCAGCCCGATTAGCAGCTCGCCTGCTTTGCCGCATCATCGCAGCTTTCCTTCGAAGCTTGATCAGCCGACCTTGCCGGTTGTCCTTCGGCCTCATTCGCAGGGGGACGACGGCAACAACCGGGGCCGCGACACAAGCCAGGGTCGCGAAATCGGCGCGCCCGCGCAACCCCGCCCTCAGCCGTCGCAGCCGGATGGCACCACAAGGCCCGGACCCGTGGCACAGGCCTCGAACGCGGCCAGGTCGTTCGCATCCACGTCGTTGTCACCCAGGGGGAAGCCCCACTCGGGCCGATCAAAGCAAACGCACCCGGCCAGTGCCGGGGTCAGATCCCCGGAGACGCAGATCTGCATGATCGCGAAATCCGCCTGGTCGACGTCCCCGTCGCCATCCGCGTCCGCGAAGGGATCGCGGCAGTCGGGCGAGACCACCGAAACGTAAGCGACGGAGTCGTCGAGGTTGATCCATCCGACGTTTTCTCCCCAGGCGTAGCCGCGGAAACGCCCGGCCCAATAATTGCCCGCGGGGGCATATTCGAAGCGGGCCTGCCGGCCGTAAGTGCCGAGGGCGGCCCAGGTATCGAAATTGACCCAGCCGATGTTCTCGCCCCAGCCCAGACCCGACAAGTCGCCGGTCAACGCATCGATGTTGACGCCGCAATCCTCGCCGTTGGTGTTGGCGTACGCCGTGCCGTTGGCCGGCCGACCGTTACCCAGGTTGATCCAGCCAACGTTTTCCGCCCAGACGAAACCCGAAAGGAACGAGGGATGCACCCGAACGTTCGAATTGGCCCCGTGCCAGTTAAGCCAACCGACGTTCTCGGCCCACGCAAATCGGTGATTCGGATCGATGTTGGACTCCCCGGCGGCCAATACACAGACGGTGCCCGCACAGAGTAGCGCCGCTGCAAGACGATGAACCATATCTCACCTCCTGCCGTCACCGGCTCCCTTAATGGAACCGGTGATCGCGCGGCTCAGTTGTACTCGATGATCTGGTAACTCACCCGGCGGATCCCGGTCAACGGTACTTCGTCAACGCGAATCGTGAGCGACGAAGCCGTCAGATCCATGAGGCAAGCAGCGGTGCGACCCGCAAGCGTGTTCCTCGCGTCTGACATATTTACAACGACGGCGTCGCTGAGAACGACCATGCTTTTGGAGGGCATGATCTCCGGCGTGAAGTTGGCACTGCCCTCGACCGCGCCACTGGCCAGTTCGATGACGCCCCGGACAACCTGTTTCACTCCTCCTCCTCCGCCGCCGGGGATTCCGGCGATGGCCGACGCCAACTGAGCGTGCTCCGCCGAAAGCTGCTCGAGCGTTTTCATCGTGGGGGATACCGGGCCCACGGGCGGATTAAGATCTCCGGCTTGGACCCAAAGAACGAGACACAAGCAGACCACCATCCCTGTCACGATGAGTCCGCGAATGCGACGCGATGACATAGAAGCCTCCTTCCAAACGCATTGCCACTTTTCCAATCAGACGAAAATGTCCTCCGGACTGATTCACAATCCCTCAGGACCGCCCGTAGCACCGTGCCACCTGAATCAGCTTTTGGCGGGTCATCAACCTACCAAAGATCCTTAAGACGTGCAACATAAAAAGAGGGATAGGCCTATGCTACTGAAGGATAAGAGATACCCCTATGGTATGGCAGAAATGAACTGAGGTCGGACTGGGGCGATGCTCATCCGGCGTCGGGGAAACCAATCTGGCAGCCCCCTCCAACGACGTTTTTGGGCCTCCGCCGGCTTTTCTTGGAAGCAAGGGCTGAACCCAAAGAAAAACGCCCGGCGCGTCGCAACACACACCGGGCGTTTCGTATATCAAGTTAACAGTGTGACGCCGGGCGGGGAATTGCTCCCACCGCTCACCCACTATGGGCCGAGAACGCGCTGACTCATGGCACGCCTTGTCGGACCGGCGGCCCAAGCCGACCGATCCGCCGCGAACCACGTCTAGTGATCCACTAGAAAGGAGGTGATCCAGCCGCAGGTTCCCCTACGGCTACCTTGTTACGACTTAGTCCCAGTCACCAGGCTTTCCGTCGGCACCGCTGAATTGCGGCGACTTCGGGAACTCCCAGCTCCCATGACTTGACGGGCGGTGTGTACAAGGCTCAGGAACACATTCACCGCGTCATGGCTGATACGCGATTACTAGCGATTCCGACTTCATGGGGTCGGGTTGCAGACCCCAATCTGAACTGAGGGATGTTTTGTGCGATTTGCTCCACCTCACGGCTTCGCGTCGCTTTGTACACCCCATTGTAGCACGTGTGAAACCCTGGACATAAAGGCCATGATGACTTGACGTCGTCCCCACCTTCCTCCGGCTTAACGCCGGCAGTCTCGCTAGAGTCCCCGGCATGACCCGCTGGTAACTAGCGACAAGGGTTTCGCTCGTTAAGGGACTTAACCCGACACTTCACAGCACGAGCTGACGACAGCCATGCAGCACCTGTGCACGTTTCACCCTTGCGGGCAGTCCCCTGCTTTCACAGGTTCCATCCGTGCATGTCAAGCCCAGGATAAGGTTCTTCGCGTTGCTTCGAATTGAGCCACATCCTCCACCGCTTGTGTGAGCCCCCGTCAATTCCTTTGAGTTTTAG
>Ga0116145_1001245_pt1 | contig 26126 bp, 23 predicted proteins | sample AD_JPNHG1_MetaG_FD_89747 | JGI IMG/M metagenome (GOLD analysis project Ga0116145, IMG submission 89747) | Active sludge microbial communities of municipal wastewater-treating anaerobic digesters from Japan - AD_JPNHG1_MetaG | ecosystem: Engineered > Bioreactor > Anaerobic > Digestate | place... | reverse complement strand
TCGCCAAGACCATTGTCAGACACGAAAAAACTCGCGTCTCCACTTCACTCTATATCGCATCCTGGAAGTCGGACCTTCATCAGATCGGGACCGAAGCCTTGGGGATGCGACGCCTAATCGGCCTAGTCAGGTGGTCAGCCGGCGTATTTAACATTTTCCCCTGCTCCCTCGGAGGAGCTGAGGAGATCTCCGGCCTTCCTTAGCCGATGGCTTACATAGGCCCTATAATCGCTATCTACAGGACCCATAGCCCTGCCTTTTCTGGCGGGCCGAACCCATCCAATAACCCTGATGTATATAACCTTTTTGCTCCGGTATGGCAGCCAGGCCGCAAGTACTGCGCCAAAATCATTTAGTATTAATATCATCATAAGAGAGTGCCTGCAGCCAAATAGCATGTCTGCTGGAGGTCTTTTATGGGCTTTACATTGACAGAGAAGATTCTGAGGGAGCACCTCGCGGAGGGCTCAGGCTCCTATGAGCCTGGCAAAGAGATCGGCATTAAGATAGATCAGACCCTTACCCAGGACGCAACTGGCACCATGGCCTATCTGCAATTCGAGTCCATGGGCCTCTCCGAAATCGCCACGGAGCTATCCGTGAGCTATGTGGACCACAACACCATCCAGGTGGGATTTGAAAACGCCGACGACCACGCCTACCTGGAGACCATCGCGAAGAAGTACGGCATCTATTTCTCCCGCCCCGGCAACGGCATCTGCCATCAGGTCCACCTGGAGAGATTCGCAAGGCCTGGAAGGACGCTGCTGGGATCCGACAGCCATACGCCAACGGCCGGGGGGGTGGGCAGCCTGGCCATAGGCGCTGGTGGCCTGGACGTGGCCGTGGCCATGGGAGGGGGAGCCTACTACCTGACTGCGCCGAAGGTCATCGACGTCCACCTAACCGGAGATCTGCAGCCCTGGGCCACAGCCAAGGACGTGGTCCTGAAGGTCCTGTCCATACTGAGCACAAAAGGAAATGTAGGCTGCGTCTGCGAATACACGGGAGATGGCATTGCCGGGCTCACCGTCCCGGAGAGGGCAACCATCACCAACATGGGAGCTGAGACCGGTGTGACCACCTCCATATTCCCCAGCGACGAGCAGACCCGCCGCTTCCTGGCGGCGCAGGGAAGGGGCGATCAGTGGAAGCCACTGGGCCCGGACAGGGATGCCGTCTACGACCGCTCCCTGGAGATAGACCTGTCGGAGATCCAGCCACTAGCCGCCGCCCCGCACAGCCCTGGAAATATCGTCCGGATAAATGATCTGGACCTGCCGGTGGACCAGGTGATGATCGGCTCCTGCACCAACTCCTCGTATGTCGACCTCATGACAGTCGCCGCCATGGTAAAGGGAAGGCGGCTTGCCGCGGGCGTCTCCCTGGGCATCGCCCCCGGATCGCGGCAGGTGCTCTCCGCCATAGCCAGAAACGGTGCCTTGAGCGACCTGATCGCCTTCGGAGCCAGAATCCTGGAGTCCGCCTGCGGCTTTTGCATTGGAAACAGCATGTCCCCCTGCACGAACTCCGTATCAGTGCGCACCAGCAACCGCAACTTTAAAGGCCGCTCCGGAACCCCCAGCGCCAATGTCTATCTCACGAGCCCGGTGGTGGCCGCAGCTGCAGCCATCACCGGCCGACTTGTCGACCCGGCTGAGCTGGGCATCCCCTTTCCCGGGATAGAGATGCCGGAGAGCTTTGAGATAGACGACAGCATGATCATCCCCCCCCTTCCCCAGTCAGCCAGGGCTGATGTGAAGATCCGCCGCGGCCCGAACATCGGCGAGCCGCCAGTCAACGGCCCGATGCCTGAGGAGATCGCCGGGCAGGTGACCATAAGAGTCGGCGACCTCGTCACAACCGATCACATAATGCCAGCCGGATCCAGGCTCAAGTACCGATCCAATGTTCCAAAATACTCGGAGTTCGTGTTCGAGCCCCTGGACAGGGACTTCTCCAGCCGTGCTGCAGGCCTGCGCGATCAGGGAATCCACAATATCATTGTTGCCGGACAGAGCTACGGGCAGGGCTCCTCCCGAGAGCATGCCGCCCTCTGCCCCATGTACCTGGGGGTGAAGGCGGTCATAGCCAAATCCATCGAGAGGATCCATGCCGCCAATCTGGTCAACTTCGGCATACTGCCACTCTCCTTCACCAGAGAGGCTGATTGGGATGCCCTGCCCCAGGGCACATCGATCAGGATTCCTGCCATCCGGGAGGCTCTGAAGAGCGGAAAAGAGAGCATAGTGGCCCTGGCGGGAGAAGGTGAAGAGCAGCGCTCAATGGAGCTACAGATGAGCCTGTGGCAGCGGCAGAGGGAGATACTCCTGTCGGGAGGACTGCTGTCCTATACGGTTCAGGCTTCGAAAGGCATGGCTGCCAAATAATTGAGAGAAGCCCTGCCCATCCGGGCAGAGGCTTGATTTTTTTAATATACTCAGGTGTTGAACAGGACCATGATGTTCTGAGCCATGATCTTGCCAGGAGCATCTTTGCTGGGAATGCTGGTGCTGCCGGATGCCGTCAGGCTTCCGCCGGTCTGCAGGGCGTGAAGGTCCCTATTGATATCAAAGTCGTTGTTTATGCTTCTGGTCAGAAACAGGCTGTTTCTCTCTCTTTCCGTCAGATTGAGGGCACTGGCATTGGCCAGGAAGCTGGTGGCCCCCAATGAGCTGTCGAACTTAAGGGGGAAGGCGTTCATCCAGATATCCATGTTGGAGGAGGTGCTCTTGGGCCCCTGGCTATTCTGATTGGCGACATAGTTGTCCCAGTATTCCTGTACATCCGGCTCAAATGTGGACACGCTTGGCGAATGCAAAAATGAGAGCTGAGTGCTGCTGTAGCCCTCGCCCAGGCCCACTGTCTGGGCGCCGGCCAGGCCGAGCAGGCAGGTCAGTGCAATCAATACAGCTGCGATCTTCATATTAATTCATCCCTTTTTATTAGTTAATTCTCCTGCTCAAATCAGTCCCAACCTATTTATTCCTTATTGGTGGAGGGATGAACATGCCGGACCGCTTCGAAATACTGCATAAAGACCTGGCCGGGAGAATTGGCAGGCTGTCCACGCCGCACGGCATCATCGAGACCCCTGCCCTGATGCCTGTGGTCAATCCCCACCTGCCGCTCGTACCGCCCCCGGAGCTGGCTGAGATGGGAGCGGAGATGATCATCACCAATAGCTACATAATTTACCAGGATCCGGAGCTGAAGAGGATAGCCATGGAAAGGGGGCTGCATGAGATGCTGGGCTTCTCCCGGCCCGTCATGACAGACTCCGGAGCCTTTCAGCTATCCGTCTACGGGGATATCGATGTCTCGCCGCTGGATATACTTCAATTTCAATTTGCCATAAAGTCTGACATCTGCGTGCCTCTGGACATTCCCACACCTCCAGATGTGCCCAGGGCAAGGGCTGAGGAGGAGCTGGCCTTGACCGAGAGCAGGCTGGTCGAGGCAGCCGACCTGAAGGGGCCGGCTCTCCTGGCCTGCCCGGTGCAGGGATCGACCTATGCAGATCTGCGAGAGAGGGCGGGCCGGTTTGCTGCGAAGCTGCCCTTCGACGTCTATCCAGTGGGAGGGGTGGTGCCGCTCATGGAGTCCTACCGCTACTCAGATCTGGTGGATGTGGTATCTGCCGCAAAGAGGGGGCTGGGACCGGCCCTGCCAGTGCACCTTTTCGGGGCCGGCCACCCCATGATCTTCGCCCTGGCGGCAGCCTTGGGCTGCGACCTATTCGACTCGGCTGCCTATGCCCTCTACGCCCGGCAGGACCGCTACATGACAGCCTACGGCACTGGAAAGCTGGATGAGATGAGCTATCTGCCCTGCTCCTGCCCGGTCTGCCAGGGCCATACGCTAAAGGAGCTGAGGGACAGCCCTGAGAAGGCCAGACTCCTGGCCCGCCACAACCTCTATGTCTCCCTGGCGGAGATCAGGCAGGTCAAGGAGAGCATTCGCGAGGGCTCCCTCTGGGAGCTGCTGGAGGCGCGCTGCCGGTCCCACCCGCGCATGCTGGACGGGCTGAAGAGGCTAGGGAGGGAGGGACAGTGGCTGGAGAGGCTTGACTGCGCTGCAAAGTCCACGTTCTTCTACACCAGCCACGAGGCAGCCCTGCGCCCGGAGGTGCTGCGCTACGCCCGGCGGATCGGCCGCTTCTCCCTGCAGGGCGGTGTGCTGATCACAGACGACCCGGCAGCGGACACGTCAGGCTACGACCATGTGCTGCTCTTCAAGCCGCCCTTCGGGCCGTACCCGCGGGAGCTGGCAGAGACCTATCCGTTCAATGCCGAGGTTCCGGAGCAGGCGGACGGCGCAGCTATGGAGCAGGCAGAGAAGAACACAAGGGAGCTGATGCAGGCCAATCCCGGGGCGAGCTTTGCCATCAGGATGAAAAAGGGAGAGCTGGCAGGGCTGCTAAAGGATTAGATAGGGTCGATCTCATGCGCGGAACAGTTGTCTCAGGCCTGGGCCGGGGCAGATTTTTCATTTCCCTTGAGGGCTACAGCCGCCAGTTCGCAGAGAAGCTGGGCTTTCTTCCTTTCCCAGGGACATTGAATATTCGACTGGATGAGCCCTTCCCGGAGGGCCGGCCTGTCGTCATCGAGGGCTTCTCGGAGGGAGGCCGCACATTCGGAGGGTGCCGATGCTACCGCATCAAATTAAACGGGATCGATGCGGCTGTCATCCGTCCGGAGAGGAGCCGCTATCCTGAGGAGCTGATTGAGGTCATAGCCCAGGTCAACCTGCGAGAGGCGCTGGGTCTGCGGGACGGGGACGCCGTTGAGGTGGCAGTCCTGCCGGCCGCTGAACTGCCACAGGAGGCACTGTATTCCTGTACGAGACGGGCGGACTGGCTTTATCAGCAGGGAAGATTCGATGAGGCCGCAGAGTGTTACGACAGAGCTCTTACACAAGCGCAAGAGGGCGAGCGGCTCGACCAAATCTGGAACCGGCGGGGCCTGGCCCTATGCCGCCTGGGCTTGCTCTCAGAGGCCCGCGCCTCATTTGACCGCGCCCTGCAGATCAATGCGGAATGTACCGACGCCCTCAACAACATCGGCGTTGTGCTCTACAGGCAGAAGAAGTTCGATGAGGCCGTCGCCATCTTCGATGAGATCATCGGCAGAGAGCCCGGATATATTCGGGCATGGTACAATAAGGGGGTGGTCATGGACAGGCTGGGCAGATTCAGGCAGGCTGTAGAGTATTACGATCAGGCCCTGAAGCTCAACTCCAGCGGTGGGCGAATTTGGAGCAACCGGGGCGTCTCCCTGGCCAACCTGGGTGACTACGAGGCAGCCCTGGACTCATTCGATATGTCCATCGCCCTCCAGCCGGAGAGGAGCGAGTTCTGGAACAACAGAGGGGCGGCTCTGGGCAGGCTTCGCCGCTACAGCGAGGCGCTTGACAATTTTGAGCGTGCTACTGATATCGATCCACTCAATGCAGATGCCTGGTGCAACCTGGGCGAAGCCCTGCGCCGCAGAGGAGAGCTGGAACGGGCAGTGGAGAGCTACGATCGGGCCATCACCATCGATTCCGGTCACGCCGGGGCCTGGAATGGCAAGGGCCTGGCCCTCAAGGCTTTAGGCAGGGTGGAGGAAGCCGACGCGGCCTTCGCCCGGGGGGCGCAGATCACGAACACAGAGGAGGCCGAAAGATGAAGCGATATGCGAAATGCTGGGGTAATTAGGAGGAAGGCAAAAGTCTTGTGTAGGAGGGAGGAAAAGAGTTTCTTTCGACTTTTGCCGATTAGTATGTATGGTTTTGCCGATATTTAAGCATTTTCGTTCTTAATTATTTCAATGAGAGAGATATCCTCCTCCTGGGCAAATCCACGTCGAGCACCTTTACTGTGATCCTCTCTCTCACTGCAACCACATCCGCCGGGTACCTCACAAAACCGTCTTTGAGCTGGCTGATGTGAACCAGACCGTCCTGATGCACTCCGATGTCCACAAAGGCCCCAAAGGCGGTGACATTGGTCACGATGCCGGGCAGCTTCATTCCCACCCTGAGGTCCTCAATCCTTTCTACCCCCGGTGAAAACTGAAACTGCTCAAACTCCCGGCGCGGGTCGCGCCCCGGCCGGGATAGCTCCTCAATGATGTCCTGGATGGTGGCCCGCCCCGCCCTCTCAGTCAAATACCTCTGCGGATCAAGCCGCTCCAGCAGGTGGCGATCTTTCATCAGCCTCTCCACAGGGACTGCCAAATCCGCAGCCATCCTCTCCGCTATGGAGTAGCTCTCCGGATGGACCGCCGTCCCATCCAGGGGATTTTCGCCGCCCTGGATACGCAGAAATCCGGCCGCCTGCTCGAAGGCCCTGGGCCCCAGGCGCGGCACATTGAGCAGCTCCTTCCGGGAGCGGAACATGCCGTGCTCATCTCTGTACTTGACAACCGCAGCCGCCAGCTTCGGCCCCAGGCCTGATACGCGGGCTAAGAGCTCTCTGCTGGCGGAGTTGAGGTCTACTCCCACCAGGTTTACGCAGGATATGACCACATCATCCAGAGCCTGGGCCAGAGACTGTCCGTCCACATCATGCTGATACTGGCCGACGCCTATGGCCCGCGGATCGATCTTGACCAGCTCGGCCAGGGGATCCATCAGCCTTCGGCCTATGGAGACAGCGCCGCGCACAGTGGCATCTACATGTGGGAGCTCCTGCCGGGCGGCCTCTGAAGTGGAATAGACCGACGCCCCGGATTCGTTTACCATGATGACCGGCAGCTCTTCGCCTGCCGTTCCCTTTCCCATCTCTTTTCCATCTTCTTCAAGCCGCAGGTTAAGGCTGCGCAGAAACTGCTCCGTCTCTCTTCCTGCAGTGCCGTTGCCGACAGCTATGGCCTCGATGCCGCAGCGCCTGCAGATATCGCGAACGGTATTCTCCGCCTGCTCGCGATCTCTTCCGCCGCTGCGCCCCGCCGGCTGTCCCAAATCATGGGGATAGATGACATGGCTCTCCAATAGCCGCCCCATCCTGTCCAGAACAGCCAGCTTGCAGCCCGTGCGAAAGCCCGGGTCTACTGCCAGGATGCGCTTATGCCCCAGTGGCGGCTCAAGCAGGACATGACGCAGGTTCTTGGCGAAGACATCGATGGCCTTCTCCTCCGCCCGTGCTCGCGCTGCTGCCAGAGTCTCGTTCTCCATGGAGGGAGCGAGAAGCCTGCGGTATCCGTCCTCTGCCGCCAGCCTCACCTGCCGGGCGGCCGGGCCTTCAGCCTTCAGGAATAGCTCCTCCATTGCGGCCAGGCACTCCTCATCCGCTGCTGCCAGATGCAGGCGCAGAACGCCCAGCCTCGCCCCGCGCAGCATGGCAAGCAGGCGGTGCGGGCTGACCCGGCTGATGGGCTCAGAGCATTCCATGTAGTCCCTGAACTTCTCTGAATTATCGATATCATTTCCAATCGCCTTCCTGGCTGCTCCTCCATCTGCTGCGGTGCACCTCAGGACGCCCTGCGTCTCGAAGATGGCTCTCATCCTGCTGCGGGCTTCGGCGTCCTCGCTCATCCACTCGGCCATGATGTCACGCGCCCCGGCCAGCGCCTCTTCCCCGGACTGCACGCCCTTTTCTGCATCCACAAAGGCGGCCGCCAGATCTTCCAGATCAAGGCCCCTCTCCGCCTGCCCGTCGAATATCCTCCTGGCCAGAGGCTCGAGGCCGCGCTCCCTGGCGACAGAGGCCCGCGTCTTTCTTTTAGGCCGGAATGGCAGGTATATGTCCTCCAGCCTGGCCAGGCTCTCAGCTCCCGAAATGCTCTCCTGCAACTGGGGTGTGAGCAATCTGCGTCCGGCCAGAGACCGGAGGATGGCCTGCCTTCGTTCATCGAGCTGGCGCAGGCGGAGGAGACGGTCGCGAATGCCGGCAATGGCCACCTCGTCCATGCCTCCCGTGGCCTCCTTTCTGTACCTGGCAATGAAGGGCAGCGTTGCTCCCCCGTCCAGGAGCTGCACAGCTGCCAGGACGCTTTTCTCGTCCAGGGACATATCATATGCTATCTTTTGGATGTATTGATCAGACATGCTCTGCCCGCCGACACTCCATGGAGTTGAAAATACTGCGGATGGAACAATCCGGTTACAAATGATAAAAACGCAGAGAGCAGGCTGGATTTCCAGCCCGCCATTTGTTAAGCGGTGATGAATTGAGTCTTACTGCTTTGCTACTTTGTCAGCCTTGGGGCCCTTCTCGCCCTCAACCACATCGAAGCTGACCTTATCGCCTTCTGTGATTGTGACATCCGGCATGAGGCCAGTTGCATGAACAAAATAATCCTTTCCGTCGTCGCCTGCTATGAAGCCAAATCTCTTGGTTCTGTTAAAGAATTTTACTGTTCCGGTTACCATTCTGATTCCTCAGTGAAACTACCTCATATTAGCCGTATATTTAAACTTGATGGATACCATGCCCTCCGGTCGGAGCTGCTCTCCTTCGGAGCGGGTGATTCTCCCCTTTTCTTCGCGAAAGAGGCAGGAGGAGACCCTCCCTGCCCTGTCGGCTGCAATGCAGCCTCTGATGCATTTTTTGCAGCGGTTGCACTTCGTTCCGTCAATTTCGATTGTGCCGGATACTTCGATTGCACCGCGAGGGCAATTCCTCTCGCAGATCTTGCATCCCGTGCAAAGTTGCGCGCGCAGGACTGCTTCGCAAATCTCTCGCAGCAGCACCTCAGCCTCATCCTCTCCTGCGATGATCATAATATGTCCGCCGGCAAAGACAGTGGCCCTGCCCTTATCCGTGCGGACCACGGCTGCGCCCAGATCCTCTGCATACTGTACATCGCCCAGCAGCTTGAGCGCCTGGGCGACGCTTGAGAATGGGTGGTTCTGGGGTACGGCGAGCGTCGCCTCAATTGAATACTCGAGTCCGCAGGGCGACCTTCCCCGCACCGCCTGCAATGAGACCTCATCCGCATTGAATTTGCCGCATTGCTCTCCCTTTCCTTCGCCTCCAGTGAGGCTGATGCCGTGCTCCTCAGCCAGCTCAAGCATCTTTGGAGGGTGGCTCTTCCAGCGCCAGAAGCCCCACTCTATGTACCTGCTTTCGAGAGACCTCTCTGCGGCCCAGTTTTGCAGAGATTCCATCCACTGCCGGAAGAGATCGGGGTGAGTGTCTTTGAGCCTGGCAAATTCGGACTGAAGTGAGGCCGGGCAGAGCCAGCAGCCGATGCGCTCGTAGTCCTGCTCGTAGAGGGGGTTGGCGAGCAGGCCGCTGCTGTGGATATAGAGCATGACCTCCAGGGCATTCCAGCTCCGGATGGGGGCGAGGGTGGTCTGGCTTGGGACGTAGGGATTTCTCTCAACTGCACGGATGGCGGAGCGGTTGAATGACTCGTAGATCCTGCGCCCCTCGATGGTCACGCAGCCCCTAGGATAGTGCTCTGCCAGAAAGGATGTCATGGGCCCCAGCTTATTGGTCTTGCAGCACCATCGGTAGTCCTTGGCTGGCGGGCCGAACACCCTCACCTGCTCAAAGAAGCTGCTATCACCCTTTATCTCGTGCAGGGGCAGCTTGAGGCTTTTTACCAGATCCCGCACGTACTGCAGGGTTTCTGGAAACTCCAGGCCGGTGTTGATGAAGAGCACCTCCGGGCGTCTGATGGCCTTTCTGGCCAGGATCAGGCAGGCCAGGCTGTCCTTTCCACCGCTGAATGAGACATTGACCGGCAGCCGGTTTCTGGAGAGATAGCCTTTGATCTCCATGAGAGCTGCCATCTCCAGCCTCTGCAGGGCGGCGCGGTTGGCTGCGACGACCTCATCCATGCCAGGGCGCTTATCTCTGAGGACGAATGCGGCCTTGGCCACATCCCTGATGCGTATGGCTTTTGAGCCGTCGCCCCGGCGCCGAACGACGCCCGCGCCTGCGAACTTGCCGATTTTCAGGACAACATTGTCTCCCTCGGCCAGAGCGGCCAGGCCGCCGGCGATGCTGATTATAGCCCGGGGCGGCAGCCACTTGCCCTTGATGTGCCCTTTGAGAAGGGAGCTGTCGCATACGACAAGCCTCCTTTCAGCCCTCTCCAGGAGAAGGGCGGCACCCTCCGGCTCGATGTCCAGCCTGTGCCTGCCGGCTGTCACGTCAAACCAGAGGGTCGCGATATGCCGGCCCTCCAGTATCACCTGGTCGCGCCTGTCCAGGCCTGCGATCTTGTTGAGCAGGATTATCCTGTCCTGGAGAAAGCCGGAATAGCCGAAGTCCTCCAGGAACAGCTCTGCGAGCAGGTCGCGTGCGGCGCGGGAGGAGAGGCGGATATCTCCCGGCGGCGCGAGCTTCATCCTCCTGCCAGGCTGGCCGCAGGCGGAGCACTGGCTGGAGATGAGTGGCAGGCTGCAGCTGTCGCACCAGAACAGCTCGCTCTTTGCTGGAGTGAATGTCTTGGGCATGGATCTCAATTCAATAGGGTTCAGTCCGCAGTCGGGAGTATTTAAGGCTTTTATCACTGGCAGTGAGGCGCATTCGATTCACTGAAAGGATTGATCTACCCCAGGAAGAATACGAGGAGCCAAAAATCTGTGCCAGCTGCGACTCTCACAGATAACGCACGATCAGCGGCAGCATGAGAACCCCCATGGCATGCGTCCTCATGATACCGGCCACAGGGGCTATGAGACCCACCACAGTGGAGATGAAGAATATGAACAGGCCGAAGATGCCGGTGAAGGCATAGGCCATGGCCGTCAGGAAGAAGAGCACCATCAGGCAGAGCAGTCGGTAGTTGACACGGGAGACTGCCCGGCCAGCCAGCCGCGCCGCCCAGACTGTGGCCAGAAATGAGAGGGCAGCTACTACTACAACTATGATTATCATTCCGGCCAGGCTTGCGATGTCCAGCTCCATAAGCTCGGCAATGGCCGCAGCGGCCCCGCTCCTCGGCCTGCCTATGACGTAGAGAGCCACCAGGGAGAAGAGGGCATTGGCGGTATTGGCCCCGGCCAGGCTTATGAGAAACTCCTCAGGCGCGGCTGAAGAGCCAAGCCGCACGGTGAGCGCTGCCACTGAGGCGGAGACGCCGGGAATCCAGGCCACAATAGATCCGCCTAGGCTGCCGGAGAAGACGGCTTTTGCCAGCGCAGCGGCAGGCAGATTGATATCGCTCTCCCTCTGCTCCGGCACCTGCCCCTCCCCGGAGAGGCTGATCATCAGAGACGAGGCCCCGAATATGCCGGAGAGCAGCGGCAGCAGCACCTGCACCTCCAATCCCAAGGGGGAGCTGAGCAGCTCCTCGTGCTGGAAGGCGAAGAGGCCTAGAAGCCCCGATGTCAAAAAGAGCAGGGCGGCTATGGCCTTGTATTTGTAATGCACGAGCCTGCCCTGGCCCTCGACCTGCGGCCCCATCTCTGAGCGGATCATGAGCAGAGCGATGCCCAGGAGCAGCGCCCCAACGTATTTGGTCAGGCGGTCGTAGCAGCTGGAGACTGCCCAGGAGAGGGGCCAGATCATGAGCAGGGCAAAGAGGATCGAGCCGGCACTGCCCAGGGCAGAGAGCCGCACCGCCTCAACTCCCCGCCCCTCGTGCATCAGCCTCTGGCCTGGCAGGACGGAGAGGGCCGTCTCCGAGTCGGGCGCTCCCAGGAAGACGGCTGGAATGGCATCAAAGAATGTCTGGGAGATGCTGGCTGCGAGAATTATGCTCGCCACCTGAAAGGGAGACAGCCCCCAGGCCAGAAGCTGGGGCGAGATGGCGAGGAGCATTGCTGCGAAGTTGTTGAGGTGAAGGCCTGGCGTCAGGCCGCTGACCACCCCCAGCAGGGAGCCGAAGGCAACGCAGGCCAGGAGGATTAGGTCTGACATCTCTACTTAAAGAAAAGATAATAAAAGTAATAGTAGTTATAGATTGCTGTTGCTATGCTTTTATGGCAGTCACTTCGTCTTTATCATCTATCTGTGTTCGGATAGTGTAACATAATGTGGATTGAGAAACCATAACGTCGGGCCGCTTAAGCGAAATTCCATCAAACCACATAGATCCCACCTTCCGCACTTTAACTTTCTAAACTGAGTATTTTTCCCGCTAACGATTCCTTAAATATAATCATAATTTGCAATATTTATCTACATTAATAATTTATTTGCTTGCCATATTGCGTCAATTGAGAGGACCTTTTTGCCATCTTATCCCTCAAGAGAAAATCGATCCAAACCAACATAGTGTAAAATTATCTAGCAAGAAAATCCAAATTAATTAAAATGTTTTCATTTAATTAACTAAATCGGTGGCGGCAAAAATACTAAATCCAGAACTCAAAGTGCGGAATGCAGGTAGATCGATTTCAAATGCGATTCAAGTGAAGAAGGCTCCAAACTCTATTAGGATCAACTCAGCTAAGGTACACTACCTGCTTGAGCCAACCTCTAAAAATCCCATTTTCTATCCAGGATACCAAAGATTTAATTAGCGTTGGCATATGTTGCACTGATCGAATAGGGATTCAGGTAGGAAGGATAATGTCTGCAAGAGGAGAAATCAAGAGCGAAAAGATATTAGTCAAAGATATCTTCTCAAGAATGTGGTTCCGAATTCCTGAGTATCAACGTCCTTTTATTTGGGGAACTGATGAAGTTAGCGAACTTCTTGATGATTTAGCATTCGCGATGATCGAAAAGCCTGATTTTGACTATTTTCTTGGATCTTTTGTATTCCAATCAAGGGTTGCAGCTCCAGAATTAGGTCAAAAATTTAATGAAAACGACCTACTTGATGGTCAGCAAAGAATGACGACACTTCTTCTCTTATTTGCTGTAATTCGAGATCTCACCGAAAATGTTGAGGCGAAGGAAACATGTCAAAAGTGCATATACCAAAAGGCAAACACATTTTTAAATATCCCTGACAGAACACGCCTTTTCTTTGCGATTCGAGAAGATACTCAGAGATTTCTTGAAGATGACATAATACGTGAAGATGGAACCGCCGAAATAGAGAGGAGTATCTCTAAAATAAATAAAAAAGAGAATATTTCAATTAGAAATATGGCCAATGCAATCATAGTGATGAGTAATTTCTTCCGTAACAATCCAAAGACGAGTCCAGAGGAACTCCTGCATTTTCTGCTCAATAATGTCCTGATGATCTATGTTTCTACTGAAGATTTGGAAGATGCCTTCAGGTTGTTCACAATCCTCAATGATCGCGGTATTCCGCTCCGCAACAGTGATATTTTGAAATCTATGAATCTAGGTGCTCTAAATGAATCCAATGAAAAGATCAAGTATGCCAAAATGTGGGAGGAAGCCGAAAGTGAACTTGGAGACGATTTTGATCGCTTTCTAAATCATATAAGGACCATCCTTGTTAAGGATAAACCGAGATTAAACCTCCTCAAGGAATTCGAAGACAAAATATATAATCCGAAGGAACGTGAAAAATCTACAGGAGCCCTTAAGCCTGTGCTTTTACATAAGGGACAAGAGACATTTGAATTAATAGAGCGATATTTAAGTCATTATCATAAGCTATTTGATGGCCAAACCTACGATGAGTTGAATAATTTTGAATTTGATAATCACTTGAAAGTGATGCTTACGGGATTACCTGCAACCGACTGGATGCCACCACTGATACGCTATTTTGATCGATTCCAATACCAAGAAATTCTCAATTTTCTAAAACGATTAGATAATAAGTTCTCTGCTGATTGGATTAGTCAATATTCTCCGACAGATCGGATCGAAGCAATGAATAAGATAATTAGAGTTATTGATGATGCAAAAAATGTTCAAGATGTATTCTCTTCCAAATCTTTCGATATAGATGGTGATTCCTTAATTCGTTTTATCGATGGTCCGGTATATGGGAGACGATTTGCGCGCTACTTGTTGTTGAAACTTGATTATATTTATACGAATCACGCTCAACGTATGAATTTCGAAACTCCTTCCGTGGAACATATCTTACCACAAAATCCAGCAGCAAATAGCCAGTGGTTAATAGATTTTGATGAAGGACAACGCAAGGAATGGACCGATAAGCTCGGAAACTTGGTGCTCATAACAGGTAGAAAGAACTCAACTTTGGGACGGCTAAATTATCAAGAGAAGAAGAAACGATATTTTGAGAGAAACATAGATACTTGTCCGAACTCTTTGCGGGTTCTTACAAATTATGAAATCTGGACTCCTAATGAATTGAGGGCGAATCATGAAATCGTTTTGAATAAGATAAAAGAGCATTATGGCATCAGATAGTCTACCTTAAAGGTACACGACTATGGATGGAAATGCATGAAGAACGCGAGGCGTCACTGCGACTTGGATTTCAAGATAGCCGTAGTGGCTGAAATATTTGGAGATGCACTCTATAAGACATTTTCATCGAGCAGGTATACAATAAGAAGAGGCTGCAATCAAGGTGCTGTCCAGCTTTCTGACCATTCTTAGGGTTTTCCCTCGTCAAAGCTTCTTGCATGCGGCTATTCAAGATGCCCGAGGGCCTCAAAAGGAGATGATGCTGCCATGAAAAAAGCGACTCGCGGCCATCTTTTAAGCCATAAGGATGATATGCGCAACAAGCGGATATCCAGCAAAAGGTCGCCAGTGGAAAGATTTTTTTGCCTTCGTTAAGCGTGTCGACATTGAGTCCTTTTGTCACTCCAGGAGAATGAAGGCTAACTGATGCACTCATGTCCACCGCTTCACTGGGAAGACAGTCCGTTGCCATTCAATGATGGGTTGGTCCTTGGTATCGATGTCGGCCCTGAATCTCCCGGTTCTTTCTGGCCGAAGAGAAAGCTTAAAGGGGATGTGCAAGATAAACCGAAAGGATCGGAGAAGAGGCCTGGCTTTTCAGCCGCTGCAGGACGGCTGGTCTGCCTTGGCAGACGCCATGATAAGAGGAGACGAATAGTGAATAGCAGTGATCATAGCTCCGGCAAAGGCCATATCGACGGGCCTGATAGGCGAAAGTCAAATGCAGCGCTCATCTCCATAATCTCTAATTTGGCGCTTGTGATTTTGAAGTTCATCACAGGTACGGCCATTGGCTCCGTATCCATTGTCTCTGAGGCCGTTCACTCCTCAGTCGACCTGCTGGCGGCGATCATCGCCTTCTTTTCCGTTAAGACATCCGGCAAGCCAGCTGATGAGGATCACCCATTCGGGCATGGAAAGGTCGAAAATATATCGGGAACTATAGAGGCCCTGCTCATATTTCTGGCGGCGGGCTGGATTATTGCGGAGGCAGTCGACAAGCTGAGAAATCCCAGACCGATCGATTCTGCCGCATGGGGAGCTGGAGTTATGATGATCTCCGTGGCGGCAAATATGTTTGTGTCCAGGCAGCTCTTTAAAGTGGGAGAGGAGACGGACTCAGTGGCATTGAAGGCAGATGCCTGGCACCTGAGAACCGATATCTATACATCCCTTGGCGTAACGGCCGCCATGGCCGGCATCACCATTGGCGGGTTAATCGCTCCCCAGGCGGACCTGCACTGGGTGGATCCGCTGGCAGCTATGATCGTGGCTGCACTGATAATAAAAGCTGCATATCACCTGACGGTGGAATCCGCCCGCGACCTGGTGGATGTGACGCTGCCGGCTGATGAGGTGGACGAAGTGAGAAGGCACGTCACGGCCTTTGCCCCGACCATCCGGGGAGTTCACAGGCTGAGAACGCGAAAGGCTGGATCGAGCCGCTTTGTCGAGTTTCACATCAGAGTTGATCCGGCCATGTCTGTGGACGAATCCCACCGCATAACCGATATGGTATCCTGTTCCATAAAGGAGCATTACCCGGGAACTACTGTGACAATTCACATCGAACCCTGCAACTGTGCCCTGGCCGAAGAGGGCTCCTGCGGCTGTCTGCTAACCCGGGAAGCCAAGGAGGCGCTGTCGGAAGAGAGATAAATCAACCATCAACCCTATTTTGCTATCATCTCTATCCTCTCTAAAGCCTGCTTTATCCTGGCCTGAGATGTAGCGTAGGAGAGACGCACATAATCTGCCCCCCCAGTCCCGAATGCCGATCCCGGAGTGGCGGCAATCAGGGCATCCTTAAGCAGCCTGTCTGTGAATGCGTCGCCACCGCCCAGCTCCGAGACATTTGGGAAGGCATAGAATGCTCCGCCCGGCATGCTGCAGGGAATTCCCAGATCGTTGAGGCCCTCGATGAGAAGGTCCCTGCGGGCCTTGAATTCGGCGACCATGGCAGCCACCTCATGCTGGGGGCCCTGTATGGCCGCAATCCCCGCCCGCTGCACAAATGTGGTAGCCTGGGAGACGGAGTGGGATAGAAGCCTGGTCACCCACTTCATGATCTCCCTCGGGCCGGCCAGATAGCCCAGCCTCCATCCCGTCATGGCATAGGCCTTGGAGAAGCCGTTAATGGTAACAGTCCTGTCCTCCATTCCGGGCAGAGATCCGAGGCTTATGTGCTGGCGGTCGTAGATTATCTTCTCGTAGATCTCATCGGAGATGGCATAGAGGTTGTGATCGACTGCCAGGTCCCGGATCTCCTCCAGCACCCTGCGATCGAAGACCGCTCCGGTGGGATTGGATGGGGAGTTTACTATGACCAGCCTGGTCTTTGGGGTGATGCCCTCTGCCAGATTGGTGGGCATGAAATCCTCGTCTACCGCCCCCCAGGCCACCTTGCCGCCAGCAAAGGCCACGCAGGGCTCGTAGCTTACCCAGGACGGACCTATGAGCAGGCACTCCTCCCCCTCATCCAGCAGCGCCTGAATTGCTGCAAACACAGCCATCTTGGCTCCTGGAGTGACGGCCACATCATCCGCCGTTATCGAAAGCTGGTTCTCCCAGCACAGCTTATCTGCTATAATTCTGCGCAGCTCCGGAATACCGGCCGTGGGGGCGTAGTGCGTCTCGCCCATCCTGATAGAGCTGCAGCCCGCCTCAACGATGTGCCTGGGTGTATCGAAATCAGGCTCGCCCACACCCATATCGATGATGTCCTGTCCGTCTGCCGCCAGCCTCTTGGCCATGGCCGATATCTTCAGAGTAGTCGATTCCTGGATAGAGGCCATGCGCATGGATACCATTCCTACTCTCCTCCCAGCCTCTGCAGCAGCTTGACAGCCGCCTCCACCGCCCTCATGGCATAATCCACCCGCTTGTGAGCATCAGGCCGGGACATCTTGGGGCCGGTGATGCCCAGTGTCACTGGCTTGTCATACTCCAGTGAAAGATCCATGAGCTTTCGGGCGGCATGATTGGCCACAACCTCGTCATGGGCCGTCTCTCCCTGAATTACGCAGCCGATGGTGACCACAGCGTCGATGTCTTCGCGACGAAGCAGCATCTTCACCGCGATGGGCATGTCGTACACTCCAGGAACATAAACGACTGACGCAACCTCTGCACCCAGGAACTGGGCATGCTCTCTGCCCAAAAGCTCCATCTGATATGTGATATCCCTATTGAACTCCGAGACCACGAAACCAAGTCTTGCCATAGCCAAACCCCATGAAGAGTAGGCAGCAAGCTTCCTTCCCAGACTAATAAACCCATCGATCAGCCAGGGCGATCAAAACGCATTTATCCTTGGCAATTCTCCGGTGATGAGATGTTATATGAGCTTAATTTATCTTAACGGAAGGTTTGTTCCGGAGGAACAGGCTACGGTTTCGGTCTTCGACCATGGATTTCTCTACGGTGACGGCGTCTTCGAGGGCATCCGGGCCTACGAAGGTAGGGTCTTCCGGCTGGAGGACCATGTCAAAAGGCTCTTTGACTCTGCCCGGGCCATAATGCTCAATATACCCATAACAGAGGAGCAGATGTGCGAGGTCATAAAAGAGACGCTGAGGATGAACAACCTGAAGAACGCCTACATACGCCCCATCGTTAGCCGCGGCTACGGCGATCTGGGACTGGACCCCAACAATTGCAAAACGACGACGGTCGTGGTCATCGCCGTCGAATGGGGGGCCATGTACGGAGACCTCTACGAGAAAGGCCTTACGGCAGTCAGCGTCTGCATCCGGAGAAACTCTCCAGATAGCCTGCCTCCCAACATCAAGAGCCTCAATTATCTGAACAACATCCTGGCAAAGATCGAGGCCAACGTCAAGGGCGGAAACGAGGCCATCATCCTCGATTCCATGGGACTGCTCTCCGAGGGAAGCGGAGACAACATATTCATAGTCAAGAACCAAAAGATATACACCCCTCATACCATCAATAACCTCAAGGGCATAACCCGAGAGGCTGTCCTTGATCTGGCCGGAGTGCTTGACATTGAATTTGCAGAGAAGGAGCTGGGGCTGTTCGACATATACACCGCAGATGAGGTCTTTGTCACCGGAACAGCCGCAGAGGTAGCACCGGTGACCAAAGTCGATGGCAGGAGCATCGGCAGCGGAAAGCCCGGGCCCATCACCAAAAAGCTCATGGGTGCCTTCAAAGAGCTGACATTAAGCACTGGAACTCCCGTATTCAGGTGACGAGGCGGAGAGAGAGGACGGCCGCGCATCTCTCCACCGGCTTTTTTTTCTGTCCTTTCGCTCTGCGCCTCTGTGGATTAGGGTCTTCTTTGATCAGCTATGCCGGAATGGTGCGGACCATTATCTTCCTTCTTCTGGGGCCGTCCATCTCGAGGAAGAGGATTCTCTGCCATGCTCCCATGGCGGGCTCACCATTTTCCACGGGAATTACGGCACTGCTTGACAGCAGCATGGAACGGAGATGAGCATGGGCATTGCCGTCTCCCCGGTCATGTCTGTACCCTGCCCCCCTCGGAACCAGCCTTTGAAGAAGAGATAGCATGTCGTCTATCAAAGCGCCATCCGCCTCGTTCACAGTCAGGCCGCAGGTGGTATGCATAACATAAACCAGGGCAAGGCCGCTCTCAACTCCGCTCTCCTGTACGGCCTGGCCGACCCGTCCGGTAATATCAATGACATTAACCGGCTTTTCTGTGTCGATTTCTATCATAGAAGACAAAATGGCATCTTGATCGCTATTGAATATTTCGAGGGGAGGATCCGGGCGGTTCACCTTGAGGGGATGGATGGATTAAATTGGATGTGATATTCCCGGATCCAAATGTATCTTATCATTGGTCATATATAAATTTTGCTGTATAACATTTTTAAAATTTCATGCAAAAGCAACTTTCATCCAGTATAACCATCGCATTGAAAAAGATAAAAGATAAAACTAATTTGCAGTATAAAATTAGGATGTACATTATGAATTGCTGCCAGAGGTTTATGATTTCATTATGATCGCCGGAGTGAAATATTTGTTCGCGAATGGTGCAGCGGGAGGATAGGGCATGGCAGAAAAAAACAAAAGCCTGCAATATCTGAGAGAGGCTAAATGCTCAAGCGCTTTAGCTATCAGAAAAGCCCGGTACAAAACAATTTTGCATAATATCATGTATTATTCTGTTAAAAAAGAATTTAGAATTCGATTAGAAATCCATATTTTTCACTATTATTAATTTATATTTTAAGGGTAACAATTTAATATTTAGAACCTGAGAATGGGCTTATCGGAGGGAATAGACTATGCAAGACACAAGGAATCAAACGGATACTCTTATCATCAAGGATACCACCGCCAATCCGGCTCCTTTGGGATTGCTTGGATTCGGATTGACCACGGTGCTGCTGAACATCCACAACGCAGGATACTATGAGCTCAACTCAATGATCCTGGCAATGGGAATATTCTATGGAGGGCTGGCACAGATCATAGCAGGTATAATGGAATGGAAGAAGAACAACACCTTCGGGGCCACAGCCTTTACATCCTACGGCCTGTTCTGGCTCAGCCTGGTCGGCCTGCTGATCATGCCCAAGATGGAGCTTGCCGATGCCACATCCAAGCCGGCCTTTGCCGCTTACTTCTTCATGTGGGGGCTGTTCACCTTCTTCATGTTCATTGGAACCCTGCGCCTCAACAGAGCCTTGCAGTTCGTATTCCTGACACTTACCATCCTCTTCTTCCTGCTGGCCGCCAGGGACTACATGGGAAGCGCTGCCATAGGGACCTTAGCCGGATATGAGGGCATCATCTGCGGACTGTCAGCCATTTACACCGCCCTCGCCCAGGTCTTAAATGAGGTCTATAAGAAGGTTGTAGCACCCATCGGCCCGGTATAAAATGAGATGTGCTGATAAATACCGGTTTGCCAAGAGGAGATCGAGCCCAAAGATCTCCGCCATTTTTCTATCGGTGGTCTGCTGCCCGGCCTGTTGAACCTTGCCAGCTGGCTAAAGGCGTTTTCACTATTGTGGCACAGAGCCGTCAGAGATGGACAAACCTAAAGCTCACAACAGGAGATGGCGAAGAGTCCCTTCTCCCGACCTGTAGGAGCCAAAAAAAGAGATAGATTGCTGCTATTCTAGCAATCTATGCCGTCGCAGGGTAAAGTGACAACCTCGGGCACGGGATTCTCATGGAACTTGAGGGTCTTCTCAGCCTCGAACACTCCCGAGAACATCTCATGAGACTTTATGTCTTTGTAGAATATCTTATGCCAGGAGGCATCCGTTCCCCAGGTACCGTTGAAGGAGTTCTTGGTCTCTATGCCGATCAGGTGGGCCGGATTGCTGCCCATGAGCTCAGCGACGCGGTCGGTGTCCCTTCCAGCATCCTTAAGCTGGAGGATAAGCTGCTCGGGGGTTATAGTGTGCGTTTTCTCTGCCATGTAGGCAGCATACTCCTGCGGATAGTACATGGCCAAGAGCTGCAGGTAGTCGGTGCTGACTGCAGGCTTTTTCTCCGTCACCTTTGGATTGTAGGGCGTGGTTGAGACGAAGAAAGACTTTTCATCCTTCTCCATCTCGTATACGGAGAAAGACTCCTGGAGCTTTGCTCCAATTCCTCCATAGAAGCTCTTGGATTGCAGGAACTTGACCCCTTCCAGAGTCGTATCAGGGCTGGAATAAGTCATCTTGGTGCTCTCATAGAGATTAAGCTGGGACTTGTCTCCGCCGTTGACTGAGGAGATATTTCTCTGCAGCTTGTCGGAGTTCTGCGAGTAAGCATGCTCCTGATCAAGCTCAAGATCGCCGTCTCCGGCCATATTGTTATAGTATTCGAGTGCCAGCCTCTTGTCGACAATTGAGGTGCTGACATCTATCAGTCCGGTTCCGGACACCTTTTGCGCTTCACAAAACTGTTCGTACTGCACCGGCGGCACCAATGGCGGATTGGCCAGCACTGTACTGCAGCATAGCAATTGGGCTAAGATTAAAGCAGCCGCTATTACTACTCCCTTCATTTCTGATTCACCCCTATACTCGATAGAGTATATGATAATTTTGCCTTAAAAGCATATAAACATATCGAGTGCGAATATCATATAAATGATCATAATTATAGTAGATATAATAGTAATGGATGAAAAATTGAGATTTCCATCAGATAGAGTTTTATCTCTGCGAAGCATAGCTCTCTCAAAGTGTGATCTGAACGGCCTTTAATGCGCCTGCTCAGATAAGAGCAAAAGGTGATAGGGGAATGACTAGAAATTTGGCGGCGATTGTCCTCATCCTGTTTATGATGGGATGTGCCCTGGCACTGGATTTTGAGAATGGTGTGGAGATGCGGCCAGGAGAGAAGACAGCAGAGCGTCTATTTGAAAAAGGCATTGGCCACCCGTGGGTAGGTGGCGATCCGCCATCCTTCTATTCATTTGGCTTCAAATCCTTTGATCGTCACGACATGCCCTGGGGTTGCTGGTGCGATCCCTATCAACGGATTCAGCCATGCCGCTACTGCTATTCTCCTGTCTCTGGCTTCTATCCTTTCTACTGTTCAAGCGCATGCCGTAGTGGTTCTTGGTGGTCATGAAATCGGTGCAGAGCAGCGAAGAGCATCTCATACCCAAAACAGCCACCAGTGCTTCTTTTTGATCTCAACCGCCCCGGGCGCGGCACCTGGTTGAGGAAGGGATCTCCTTTCTGCATCTCTGATTTGCTGCTTTTGCTCTTTGGTCAATCTAACCTTTATTCGAGTCCGCTCCAATCGGCCAGGCGTTTGTCTGCATAAAAAGGAGAAGGACATAAGAGATGCATTTACGCTGGTGGCCGGTTTCTGCGCCAAACATCCTTGCTGTCATCATAGAGCTCTTCTTCTCTCTCCGCCAGGCGCATTGCCCAGCGCCATACGATAGCAAGAAATAGAATTGCGCCTATGAGGGCAGTCCACTTTGATGCCTTTAATCTTGCCATTGACAACCACCTGAGGTATCATTAATTATGGTTACGATTTACATAAATGTCAAGGTTTCGGTTGAGCTATATTCTGTAGTGTACTTTTTTTATAAAACCTATCGAGTGCCCGGCACCGGGTGCTTGGCAGACGGCAAAGTCTCTGCAACCCCAGCACAAGTTCTATTTCTCTATCCTGTGATCTTTATACATCTTCTCCAGCTCGACAAGATCATTTACCGGCGTCGGAATCACGCGTGAATCATTTTTCATTATAGCCTTTGCAAGGTTCCGAAAGATATCTGCTTCGTATGAATCAGGGGCGTGCTCCACTACGGCCCTGCCCTCCATCTCGCATGCTTGAATCACGGGGCTCCGCGGGACGAACTGGACAAATGCAGTCCCCAACTTCTCAGCAAATGCCGGGATAACGGCGTGCTCGAATGCCTCATCGCCATTGCTGTTGCAGATGATCCCGGCGAGACCTGTGTCCCCCCTGCGGGAGAGGCGCTGCGCTGCCCGTGCGATATTATTGGCCGCATAAATGCTCATGAAACCCCCGGAGCAAACAAGGTATATCTCCTTCGCGAAACCCTCTCGTATCGGCATGGAGAACCCCCCGCAAACAACATCCCCAAGCACATCATATATCGCTACATCGATGTTGTAAGTCTTGAACGCATTGAGATCTTTTAAAATCTGCAGCGCTGTCAATACGCCTCGTCCGGCACAACCGACACCCGGCTCAGGCCCTCCTGCCTCGACAAGATAAATTCCGCCTGGCGACTTGAAGACGATATTATCCATATCGATCGAATACTCATCTTTTCCAACCTTCAGCTGTTCCCGGTGCTCTTCCAGCACTGCAGGTATGAATCTTCCGCCGGCAAGGATTCTTGTTGAGTCTCTCTTGGGATCGCATCCGACCTGCATAACCGAATGCCCCATCTCATGCAATGCGGCAGACAGGTTTGAAGCGATAGTGCTCTTCCCGATCCCTCCTTTGCCGTAAATCGCAATCTGTCTCATAGTTCACTTCACCACTTTGACTCGTATCTCTTCTCCTTCGAACGCCATGCCATAGTCCATTCATTCTGGACGCACTCGAGCAGGTTCAGGATACCGGTGTACCCGAAGTACTCCCGGTTGATCATCCTGAACTGGCGCATCATCCTGACCACCTCAACGACATACGGAACATCCAGGCCCTCGCAGGCATGCCTTTCGATCGTACTGCCGAAAACGATCCTCGGTCTGATCTCTGCAAGGCTCTTCCTTGTTTTGTAAACATCCGTGCCGTATACGATATCTGGAGAGAGACCGATATCTTTTAGTTCCGCTTCGAGCAGCTGCCGGACAGCACGCCGCGAGCTATACAGGGCAACAAGCTCCGGGGTCATTTCCATCTCCTCAGTAACGAACCTGACTAGCGGGATCCCGATGGTGGCGTCGGCAACGATCGCGGCTGGCATCCGGTAGAGAAAACGCGCCACCGGCCACTTGCGCCTGCAGGCAGCTGTCACCATTCGCTCGCCTTCCGCAACCATATCTTCTGCCGTCTTTTCCCTATCGAACCGCTCCCCAATAGCCGCGAGCCAGTCTCGGGTATTGGTCATTCCAATCGGAAGGGGCATTCCTTTACAGAGCTGCTCTATGCCATATGTTGCCGATAAATAATCCGCTGCCATCTGGCCGGCGTCATGGCTCAATACTATGGATGCCTCGGCAGATGCAATGTTTTCAATATCGGAGAGCTGAGTCCTGTGAGCAAGCGTTCCGACAACCCTGATGCCCATCTGGGAGAGAGCCTGCTTTACCCAATCCAAGTCCGCTGCCCATGTCGGGTTGGCATTGGCGTGGGGGGCGATAAGGCAGACGGAATCAGGGATCTTTTCCCTCTCTCCGTTTGCGAGTCTTTTTATCATCATATCCAGCGCGATATCAATGCCGTCGTATTGCGACCCTCTGAACCCTGCACACGGCATGGGAACGAGCTTGAATTTCACATCGGGCTGAACCTGCTCGCATACAGCTACGATATCATCACCGACGATTTCAGGGCCGCATGCACTGATCACAAACATGGATGAGATGGGGAGATTTTTTGCCTCGCGGATGGTCCGGGCAAGCAGATCCTCACCACCGTGAACGATCTCGTCCACGCACAGCTTTGTGCAGAGTGTCACAGTCTCCATGTAGTCGCACTCCTGCGATGCAAAGGCTGTATTGACGAGATAATCGCAGCCCTGGGGCGAATGGGCGAGCAGGGCACAGCCGCTCACTCCCAGCGCAGTCTGGGCAGCGCCATTGAAGGCACATCGCAGATAGGGATCCGAACACTTATCAGGAGACGGCTTCTCTATCGCGTCCACCGGTTCATTTGGCATGTGTTCCATAGAGCATCCCTCTGAAAAGCTTCGAACGCGGGAGGTCTCTGTTCTCAAGTGCCTGCCGGACAAGGGCAGAGATGTTTTTGATTCCCGAAAAGCCATACTGGGGCTGGAATGCGGGATTCAAGAGCGTCAGGTTGACTACCGGACAGGGCGGGAACCGCCCGGAGTTCCCGAAGAAGATCGGATCTTCATACTCCTCTACGATATCCTCCAGCTCGTCCTCGGTCTCCTTAGAGGAGCGGAAGCTTCCAAGGCGGAAGAGCCCATTGGTGAGGATGATCTCCGGATTGATGCCCAGCTCGAGCATATATTTAATGCTGGGCATTCTCTCCTTGATCGTGTAGGGATGGACATTGATCACGACCGGATGGGCACCAAACTCCTCTGCCATTCTTGCAAGCGAGAGGGCCCGTATAGGACCGGGAAATTCGGATATCTCAATGATCGCCGTCTTTCCGGAAAGGGCTTTTTTCAGGTAAGCAATGTCCGGCTCAACTCTGCAGCTCTCCCTCTCTATTACATCCAATGCCTTCTTCTCCATGCCAAGGGGCTCTGCCACACCGAGAAGCCATTCCTTTGTGGCCGTCGGACCATAGGGCTGCCCGGTCTTGCTGTACGGAATGCCGAACCGCTCTTGCATCAGGTCGCCTATCTTCTGTCCCCAGTCGTAGCACCACGAGGCATTCATTTCAACCTCCCTCGCATGCCGGATCTGCTCAACGCTACAGCCTCCTGCAATAATGGCGTTAATCCTGATTCCAATCTCACCGAGGAGGCGTTCTATCTCGTCTATATCCCAGGTAAATTCCGTCGGGGATGGCCCCCAGCGGGCTCCAAGAATATTGATCGTACCCTTCATCGTCGATTGCGGGGGGTCCATCAGATCCATGATGAGACGAAAAGCATCCTCGTACCCGCTCCGGAAATCGCCCCCGAAACCTTCGCTTCTGAGAGCCAGCACCCGGCAGCCGACCATTTTCTCTGCCTCGCGGGCTATGCTTTCAACGTCATCCCCGATGATCCCGGAGCAGCAGCAGGAAAGGATGACTATAAGGTCCGGGTGATACTTTGCATAGGCCTCCTTTACGGCCTCCAGAAGTTTTCCTTCGCCGCCATAGATGACATTGCTTTCATCGAGAACAGTGCATGCTGTGGGCTCGAGCGGAACTCCACGAGTCTCGCAGCATTCCCGTGTCCGGACAAAGTCGGACATATAGAGAGGGCATCCAGTCGGGCCATGGACAAGGGGGACGACATGCTTGATGCCACTGATGACATAATATGAAGTGAAAAACTTGCACATGGGAGCGTGTGAAGCCTGAAGCTTTGGTATCATCTCGCCAGTTTCAACCTTATCAAGCAACTGCTGCAGGCTACCGTGAAATGCGATGGAATCGTCTTTCATGATTTACAGCTCTTCTAAATGGAGGTTATGTAATTATTGATCATCTGGTAGAATATATATTTTACTGATAAATCAAAGGCAGTGTCTCGATCTTGATGTAAAATAGTAGTAATAATCCTGGCGATGTATAGTATGCTACTATGCCGATAGGAGCATTCTGATCATCCGCAGGATTTATAATAAGCCCTGTATCCAGACTT
>Ga0116145_1001239_pt1 | contig 26168 bp, 30 predicted proteins | sample AD_JPNHG1_MetaG_FD_89747 | JGI IMG/M metagenome (GOLD analysis project Ga0116145, IMG submission 89747) | Active sludge microbial communities of municipal wastewater-treating anaerobic digesters from Japan - AD_JPNHG1_MetaG | ecosystem: Engineered > Bioreactor > Anaerobic > Digestate | place... | reverse complement strand
TGAGCAACTTCACCGCCGGAGAGGTGCTCAAGATCAAAGGGGCCAACACCTCCCAGGTATGCCGGATCCTGGACCATGAGTGCGATGAGGAGGTGGTCCACCGGAATAACATGATACTGAAGAAGGAGACGCTGCCGTGACCGATTCGTTGATCGAAACCATTGCAGCCAGGGCCAGGACTGCTTCCCGTTCCCTCGTGAGCCTTTCCACCACCCGGAAGAACCGGGCGCTCAAGGCGATGGCGCAGGGTCTGAGGCGCAATGCCCGAACGTTGAAGAACGAAAACGCGAAAGATCTCGAGCGTGCAGAGGCGAACAGCCTGAGTCCGTCCATGATCGACCGGCTCACCCTGAGCGACAAGGTTATCGAAGGCATGGCGAGGGCTCTGGAGGAGTTCGCCGAGCTCCCCGACCCGGTGGGAAAGATCACCGGCATGACCCGCAGGCCCAATGGGCTGACCGTGGGCAAAATGAGGATCCCGCTGGGCGTGGTCGCCATCATCTACGAGTCCCGGCCCAACGTCACCTCGGACGCGGCCGGGCTGTGCCTCAAGTCGGGCAATGCCGTGATCCTGAGAGGCGGCTCGGAGGCCATTCACTCAAACCGGGCGGTTGTGGAGATCCTGAAGTCTTCACTGCAGGAATCCGGGATCAGTCCCGACGTGATCGGTTTCATCCCGGTGACCGAGAGGAAGGCAGTCAACGAGATGCTCTCTCTGGAGCAGTACATCGACCTGGTCATTCCACGGGGAGGGGAGGGGCTCATCCGGACCGTGGTTGAGAACTCCCGGATCCCTGTCCTGAAGCACTACAAGGGTGTATGCCATATCTTCGTGGACCGGGACGCGGACCTGGAGAAGGCCTACCGGATCTGCCTCAATGCCAAGGTTCAGCGGCCGGGCGTCTGCAACGCAATGGAGACCCTGCTCGTGGATGTGCCGGTGGCGAAAAGCTTTCTGCCCGATATGATCCGGCTCTTCCGGGAAAACGGCGTGGACGTCAGGGGGTGCGAAAAGACCCGGGCGATTGTGGGCGATGTTGCGCAGGCCACAGAGGATGACTGGTACGAGGAGTACCTGGATCTCATCCTGGCGGTCAAGGTGACGGAAGACATGCAGGAGGCAATCGAGCATATCGAGAGGTACGGCTCGGACCACACGGAGGCCATCATCACGGAAAACTACACCCGGGCCATGGAATTCTTGCGGGAAGTGGACTCGTCCACCGTGCTCGTCAACGCCAGCACGCGCTTCTCAGACGGCGGCGAGTTCGGGCTGGGTGCGGAGGTGGGCATCTGCACCTCGAGAATCCACGCATACGGGCCCATGGGGATCGAAGACCTTACCATCGGCAAATTCGTCTGCTTCGGAGACGGTCAGATCAGGACATGAGGCTCGGAATCTTCGGCGGTACATTCAATCCCGTTCACCTCGGTCACCTGAGGGTGGCGGAAGAGGTCAGAGAAACCCTCGAGCTCGAAAAAATCCTGTTCGTCCCCTCCTATCTCCCGCCTCACAAGGAGCTGGATTCAGGTGTCCCGGGCAGTATCCGCCTCGAGATCGTGCGGCGCGCCGTGAGCTCCAACCCCTTCTTCGAGCTCTCGGCCTTCGAGGTGGAGCAGGGAGGAAACTCCTATTCGGTCAGAACCATCGATCACCTGCGACGGCTCCACCGCACCACGCCGTATTTCATTCTCGGGCAGGATGCGTTCAACGAGATCCTGACATGGTACGATGCCCAACATCTGTTCGACCTGGCGCACTTTGCGGTCATGTCGCGCCCAGGGGCAACAAGGCCCGATCTGAAGGATGTGTTGGCCGAGGCGGCGTCGCGCTTCGAGAAGACATCGTACGGATATGTCAACAGCCAGGGAAACAGGATCATTTTCGTCGATGTAACCCCGCTCGACATCTCGTCATCTAAAATACGTGATCTCTGCCGTCAGGGAAGGTCGATCACCTATCTGGTACCTCGTGAAGTGGAGGAATATATCAGGAGCGAAAGGATATACGAATAGATGGAACCACTGTGGAGCAGAGCCGTTCATGCCCTCGAAGACAAGAAGGCGGCCGATGTGGTGGTGCTGGACGTGAGCGGCGTATGCTCGTTCACCGATCACATCATCGTGTGCACGGGTATGTCGGACAGGCAGATCAGGGCCATGGCCCAGCACGTGATCGAGACCCTCGGCGACCCGTTCGGTCTGGAAGGAATGGATCGGGGACGCTGGGTCCTTCTGGACTACGTGGATGTGGTCATCCACATCCTGCAGGAAGATCTGCGCACGTATTACGACATCGAAGGCATGTGGTTCGACGCCAAGAGGATCAGGGGGTGAAGCTGGTCGTCTGCCTGGCCGGGAAGACCGAACGCGGAGCGGTTGGCGATCTGGTGGACGATTACCGCAAAAGAATCTCCCGGTATGTTCCCGTGGAGATCATCGAGGCGAAGAAACTCAGAGCGCAGTCGCGCGAGGGTGTGCACGTGCTCCTGAGCCCGGACGGCAGGCACATGACATCCGAAGAATTCGCTTCCTTCCTGGGGGACATCCTGAACAGCTCGGCAAAGCACCTCTTCATCTATGTCGGCGGCCCGACCGGGTTCGACCGGGAGCTGGTACAGGCCGTGCCGGACAGGATCTCGCTGTCTCCCATGACCTTCAGTCACCAGATCGTCAGGGTCATGCTCCTCGAGCAGCTGTACCGTGCGTTCACCATCCTGAACAACGAGCCCTACCATAAGTGAACCTTTTATCGCGCAGATGCCGGCGGCCGTTTTGATGCCCTGATGGCACCGTGGCCGCCGGATATCTCCAGCCATGTGCGCGTTTGCGGATGCCGCGCACAGGGCTCAGTGAAAGAATACGCCGTATGCCCGAGGCCCTTGATTATTGCTGCTAGTTGTGCAAGAATTCAATTGCATGAGCATACCATTCAACATCGTGCAGTTCTTCGACATTTTTGCCCGATACAACGAGAGTGTGTGGCCGATGCAGGTGATACTGGTCGTGCTCGCGCTTGCGGCTATTGTTTCGCTGTATATCAGACAGCCTTTCGGCGGCAGGCTGATCGCAGCCGTACTGACACTGCTGTGGGCATGGATGGGCATCGCCTACCACTTTGTCTTCTTCACTGCCATCAATCCCGCCGCATGGCTATTCGGGGCCGTGTTTCTCGCCGGAGCCGGATGGTTCGCCCTGACCGGTGTCCTAAACGGCCGGATGCGCTTTTCACCCCGCGGCGGTGCACACGGCTGGGCCGGATGGATACTCATCCTGTTCGCCTTGGTCGTCTACCCGCTCCTCGGGCTCTATTTCGGCCACCGCTATCCTGCCATGCCTACTTTCGGCCTTCCGTGCCCGACCACGATATTCACCATCGGTATCCTCATGTTCGCGATGCCGCCTGTTCCACGGTCCGTTTTCATCGTGCCTGTGCTGTGGGCCGCAGTCGGATCCATGGCAGCATTCCGGCTCGGAGTCTTTCAGGACATGGGGCTCCTTGCCGCAGGGCTTGTCGGCGTGGTGGCCGCGATAATTGCTCCATCCGGACCCGGCCGGGTGCTCCCCGGGGAAACGGCGAGGCCGGCGGTCCGGTGAGCCCTGATCCTGCAGGAGACAATAAGCGGTGAGCCAGCTGGCGGTCATAGTCGCAGCTTCATGACTGGCAGGCATCACCGCATTCATGGGGTCATTCTTCCCCTGACGTTTCGAACATAGCTCCGCAGGTGAAGATGAGGCAACACAGGACCTCGCCGCTCGGTGCAGTGCTGGCTTTTGTTGTCGAAATGCCCGGCAGTAAGCTGATCCGTTGACGAGAACTCCGGATCCTGCAGCAACGGCAGAAGGAGACTTTCCCATTTCATGACAATCTGGTTCCTCTACGTGGTGCGAACCGTTGACGGCTTCCTCTACGCCGGCATATCGACCGATGTCCTCAGGCGATTCAGGGAGCATGCGTCTCAGGGCAGGAAAACTCCCCGGTACCTGCTCGCCCACAAGCCGCAGGAGCTGGTTTTTTCCCTTGCCATAGGAGACAGAGGCCTTGCCCTGAAGGTCGAGCACCATTTCAAGCAGCTGCCGAAAGTGGCGAAGGAATGGATCGTAGATGCCGGGCGCATGCAATTCGATTGCGTCACCGGAAGAATCCAATGCCCGAAATAAGCTCGCATGACAGGTTGGACGCCGGCACTAAAGGTTTGTGGACAGACCGCGGATGGAAAAAACCATCTATACAGCGGTCTTGTCTTTGCCGCCCTTTTTCTGGAGCCTTGTGTCCGACTCCAAGGCTTCGTATCCTGAGACGATGTCCAGAAGCTCTTCGGTGATGGTCATCTGGCGCTGGCGGTGATAGGCGGCAAAGATCTCCTCCAGGTGTTCGCCGATATTCTTTTCCGCGTTCTGCATAGCAGCGAGCCTGCTCGCGTTCTCGCTGGCAAGGGATTCCGTGAACGCCTGGAAGAGGGAAACAAAAAAATACTCCCTCAAGAGCGACAGGAAGAGAGTGTCCCAGTCCATAGTGAACATGGGCAATGTTCGCGACTCCCACGGCCGGGAGCGTATGTCGTTCAACCAGGTGCGGTCCACGGGAAGGAGCCGCGTGGTACGGGGCTGGAAGGCGGCCCCGGATATATAGTGGTTGTAGATCAGGTAGATGTGCTGGATCTGTCTGGAAAAATGCCATTCCTCCAGAATCATCATGATTTCCTGCACCATGGGGGCGACTCCCGCTGTCGAGCTCGGTGTGAACAGGGTATCGTAGACAGTATGGCCGGCACGCTCCAGCTGGTCCTTCACCCGTTCGCCGATGGCGAGCATGGTGCGGTTTTCGAGGGGAACATTCAGCGAATCCAGCTCTTCAAGGGCGTGGGATACGATCTGTGTGTTGAACTGGCCGCACAGTCCCTGGTCCGAGCCGAAAACGATGGTCCCTGCCATGCGGGCGGGTACGACGTCCGCAGGTATCTCGGATTCCTCCCGGGCCTTGAGAGCGATCTGGAGCCCCATTTCCACGGTCCGGTTATAATCCATGAGCGATTCCACTGCCCTCTGATACTGTCTGATGCTCACTGCGGCCAGGGCCTTCATGGTCTTCACGACCGAGAGCAGATCCTGGGTGCTCTTGATTTTTTTCTTTAAGGACTCAATGGTCTGCATGATCCGGAGCCGCCTTCACCCCCACCGCCTTCCGGGCGGCCTCGAGCAGATGCTGATAATCATCGACGCCGAGCCTCTTGCCTGAGAGGATCATTGAGCGGAGATTCGGAGCAAAAGTCGAGATCTCCTTCTGGATTTTCCGCTCGGCCTGGTAGATCTCGTCAACAGGCATCTCGTCGAACACGCCGCCCGTCACGGCGAGCAAGACCGCGATCTGATTCGTTACAGAGATGGGCTCGAGCTGCGGTTGCTTGAGAATCTCTCGTACACGCCAACCCCTCTCCAGCCGTCTGCGGGTGTTGTCGTCGAGCCGCGTTCCGAATCGGGAGAAGCTCTCAAGCTCTTCGAACTGCGCGTATGCTATACGGAGATCTCCCGTCACGGCCCGGTATGCGGGCAGCTGGGCCTTTCCGCCCACGCGGGACACGGACTTGCCCACGTCGATGGCGGGGAGGATCCCTTTCTGGAACAGAGAAGGCGAGAGGTAGATCTGACCGTCGGTGATGGAAATGAGGTTGGTGGGAATGTACGACGAGATATCCTGCGCCTCGGTCTCGATGATGGGCAGTGCGGTGAGAGATCCGCCCCCGTGCACCTGTTTCAGGTGGGTCGACCGCTCCAGCATGCGGGAGTGAATGTAGAAGATGTCTCCGGGATAGGCCTCGCGTCCCGGAGGCCTGCGCAACAGGAGGGAAAGCTCCCGGTATGCCCGGGCGTGTCTGGTCAGGTCGTCGTAGACGATGAGCACGTCCCTGCCTCGTGACATGAAGTGTTCGCCCATGGATGTGGCCGCGTAGGGTGCGACGAACTGCAGACCAGGAGGTTCTTCACCTGCCGCTACTACCACAATGGTATAGTCGAGGGCTCGATGGTCCCGGAGGATGGCTATCGTCTTCGCCACGTCCGAGTTCTGTTTGCCGATTGCGCAGTAGATGCAGATCACGTTCTTGTCGTGCTGGTTGATAATGGTGTCCAGGGCGATGGTGGTCTTGCCGGTGAGGCGGTCTCCCAGGATGAGCTCGCGCTGGCCCCTGCCGATGGGGATCAGAGCGTCGATGGCCTTGATCCCGGTCTGGAGAGGCGCTGTCACCGGATCACGATACATGATGGGAGGCGCCTCGCGCTCTACGGGCAGCCGCTCCGTTGTGTGAATGTCTCCCCGCTTGTCCAAGGGACGCCCGAGCGCATCCACAACCCTGGACAGGAGGGAGTCGCCCACCGGTACATCCAGAACCCTTCCCGTCCGTACCACCTCCGAGCCCGCGGTGATGCCCTCGGAGGGGTCGAGCATGATGATGCCCACTTCATCGGGGTCGATGTTGAATACGAGCCCGTAGAGGCTATCGGGGAAGCGTACGAGCTCCTCGGACTTGACACTGGCCATGCCGCTCACCCGGGCGATGCCCTGCCCCACATAGTTTACGATTCCGACCTCCTGGGGCTTAAGCTCCGCCGAATGCCCGGACCGGGCTCTTTCGAGCTCCAGGAACGTGTCTTCCAGACATGTATCCAGGGTCTCATCATCGCGCTCCTTGTTCATGGATAATCCCCCTTTCGCCCTTTTTGAATCATCCCGCGGCGGTCCTTCCCCGTCAGACTGCAGCTCCTTTGCTCCCTGAGGCGCCGGTCTCTTTCTTGAGGATCTGAAGGAACTTTTGCTCAAGGCTCTCAAGGTAATCGTCGATGCTCCAGGAGAGCTTGTATCCGTGGGCCATCATCTCGATGCCGGCGCCGGTGCGCCCGTTCGTTTCGTAGACGATCTCGCCATCGGGTCCGAGAAAGGGTTTCAGAGCTTCCTCAATGGACTGCTTCAGCTGCCGGTTCAGCTCGAAGGCCGTCTTTACACTTATCGTGGGCTCCGGAGCATCGAGCGCCTTTTCCAGCAGCATCTTCTCATCAGGTTTCAGAGAGGCCACGCGGCGGACGAAGATCTGCACCATCCTCTGCTCCAGCTCTTCATCGGCAAGGTCGATGAGCACCTGCCTGACGGTCTCGAAAACATATGTGCCCGCACGTCTTCTCAGGTCTTCGAGAAAAGCGGACTTCTCCATCTCCAGGGCTTCGATCCACCGCCTGTGTGTCAGGGAGACCTCTTCGCGCACCTGCTCCATGAGCCGCTCTTTCTCCCGATCTGCAGCGAGCCGGGCCTGATCGAGCATGTCCGCCGCCTGGACGTCAATGGCGTATTTCCGCTCCTCGCTGGCCGCAAGAGCATGACTGGCTTCGGCCTTCAGACGGTCGGCCTCGCTCAGCCGCCGTGCTATTCCAGCCTCCCGCACATTCATGGCCTGGACGATCTTGTCGTAGAGAAAGCGCTTGAGGAGGTATGCCAGAATGAGAAAGTTGATGATCTGCGCCGCGAGGATAAATGGATCGATATGCATCAGGCGCTGTCCTCACGAGAGAAAATGATCCCAGAAGGGATTTGCGAAGATCAGAATCATGGAGATGACAAAGCAGTAGATGGCGATGGATTCGATCATGGCGAGCGCCACGAACAGTGTCCTGGTGATGGAGCTTCGTTCATCGGGCTGCTGGGCGATGGCGCTCAATGCCTGCTGCGTCGCCCTTCCTTCGCCCAGCGCCGGCCCGATGGAGCCGATCGCCATAGTAATCCCCGCCATAACCACCGATGTGACTGCAACTAAAGTAGCGTTGTCCATATCCTATCCCCCTTTCTTATATGGAACCATTTTTGCCAGTACTGACCCCCTCGTGCGCCTGCACGGCCGATGCTATGTACACCATGGCAAGGATCGAAAAGATATAGGCCTGCACCATTCCGATGAGCAGCCCCAGTGCTTGCATGACTACGGGAAAGAACAGCGGCGTAATGGCCAGCAGAATGCCGATGATCTTGTCATGGCTCATGATGTTCCCGAAAAGCCGTATGGCAAGGGCAAGCGTCCGGGTGAGCTCGCCCATGATGTGAAACGGAAAGAAAATGAAGGTGGGCTGGAAATATTCCTTGACATAGTTCTTGATTCCCTGGCGGGAGATGCCGTAGATGGGGACGGCGAGAAACACGCAGATGGCCAGCGCCGACGTGGTGGCCAGCGAAGAAGTTGGGGCTACGTATCCAGGGAAGATGATGAGGAAGTTCGACATGCCGATGAAGAGAAAAAGAGAGCCCACGAACACGGTGTACGGCCCCGGGTCATCGTGGCAGATCTCGTAGATCTGGTCCCTGATCGCGGTGACCACGACCTCAAGGAACCCCTGCCACCGGGAGCGGCCCCCCTCCGGAGAAATACGCCGGGTCACGAGCCAGGCTCCGAGGATGAGGATCGCCATCACAAGCCATGTGTACGCGAGCGTGGCGGTGATCTTGACGAATCCCCACTGCCAGAGGATGATTTGATCAGGGCTTATCTGGTTGAGCCGGAGTATTTCCACGGCTTTCTCCCGCCAAAGGCTCACGTCCGACCAGCAGACGTGTGAGGATGGAGCGCATGATGATAAATCCGGCCAGAGCCGACGCCACCCGTTCCCATCGATGATTCATCACGAGATAAAAACCGGGCAGGACCAGGAAGAGCCTCGCAATATAGCTGAACATCATGAGCCTCAAGGGCGTTTGGGACGAGGGGAGCCTCTGGAGTGAGGCCCACAGGATGATGAAATAGGCCAGACCCAGGGCCATGCCTGCAACGAGCGCGAATATGAGCACGGCCGGGGAAGACTCAACGATCATGGGCCGCTCCGATCCCGGTCAGCACGTTCTCCGTTCAAGGCCGTCATTTGCGTATGCCTGCCTTTCTGACCCAGTACCAGGCGTTCAGGCATCCCACCATGACTCCGCCGATGAGGAGCATGAGAGTCCACGAAAACTGACTCGGCCAGTTGTTGTCGATCCATATACCCAGAGCCGTGCCTATGAGGGTGGGAATCGCCACGGACCATCCCACGACGCCGAACATGCCCAGTCCGAACCACACCGACTGGTCTGGGTCGTTCCTTGTTTTTAGCCTGAGTGCTTCCTTCCTGGTCACCTGCCGGGTGAACCTGCGCTTGATCGCCTGCCTTCGTTCATCAGAAGTAGGCGGTTTCTTATCCATGCTTTCCGATCTCCATGAACCTGCGGACAATGTCGGCCTCGAGCCTCGCTGCTGCCGTTCGGGCCTTCTTCTCCCTGTCGTCGATGGTCTTGAATTGCTCTTCGACGAGCCCTTCCAGCCGACCAAGGTCGGGAATGATCACGGCGTTCCTCGTGGATACCAGGACCTCATCGCCCTTTTTCACCATGACGCCCTCGTCCGTGGCGTAATACTCTTCAGGAGAGCCCGACCTCTGCACCGAGAGCAGGCCCGGCACCAGCGCAGCGACGAAATCGATGTGCCTGGGCAGCAGGCAGAAGCTGCCGTTTATCGCCTCGGCCTTCACTTTGTCCACATCCCTGTGCACAAAGACCTTATATGGGAGCAGGATCTTAAAATTCATCCCGGTCAACCTCGTCGATGGTGCCGATCATGAAGAGCTTGGACTCCGGATATTTAGCGAATTCGTCATTGAGGATCCGCTCGCATCCGTTCAATGCATCTTCCAGGGTAACCATTCTGCCCTCGATTCCGGTGAACTGCTGCGTCGTGAAAAAAGGCTGGGTGAAGAACCTCTCCAGCCTCCTTGCCCGATAGACGATACGCTGGTCTTCGCGCGATAGCTCGTTTATGCCGAGCATGGCGATGATGTCTTTGAAGTCTTCATAGATGGTGAGTGTCTTGCGGATCTCCTGTGCGAGGCGGTAATGCCGCTCGCCTGCGACGTGCGGGATGAGCATTTTCGATGTGGACTGGAGCAGATCGATGGCCGGATAGAGCCCCTCGCTCGCCCGCTTCCGGGAAAGCACGATGGATGCGCTCAGGTGCCCGAATGTATGGACGGCCGAAGGGTCGGTGAAATCGTCGGCTGGAACGTAGACGGCCTGGATGGATGTTATGGCGCCGGTGCTCGTGTTGCAGATTCTCTCTTCGAGCTCGGCCAGCTCGGTGCCCAGGGTGGGCTGGTATCCGAGGCGCGACGGGAGCTGGCCCATGAGTCCTGACACCTCTGATCCCGCCTGGATGAATCGGAAGATATTGTCCATCATGAGAAGCACGTCCTGGTGCATGTCGTCCCGGAAGAACTCTGCGGCGGTGAGGGCCGTATGCCCCACCCGGAACCTGGCTCCCGGGGGTTCGTTCATCTGTCCGAATACCATGACCGTGTTATCCAGAACCCCTGCGTTGAGCATATCGCGGTAGAATTCCTCTCCCTCGCGGCAACGCTCCCCGATGCCGCAGAAAATGCTCACTCCGTGATACTGCTTCACCGTGTTGTTGATCATTTCGGTAATGAGCACGGTCTTGCCCACTCCCGCGCCTCCGAAGAGACCCGCCTTGCCGCCCCGCTCGAGCGGAGCAAGCACATCGATGGCCTTGATCCCAGTGGTGAAGATTTCGGATACTGTAGACTGTTCGGACAAGGGAACAGGCTTGCGATGGACGGGACGCATGGCGCCGCTGATGTCGCCCGAAGTGTCGATGGGTTTTCCCATGACGTTGACCGCCCTGCCCAGGAGATCCTTGCCCACCGGAACCTGGAGCGGAAATCCGGTATCGGTGATTTCCGACCCGCGGGCGAGCCCTTGCGTGGGTGTCAGGGCGACACCTCGCACCATGTTGTCGCTCAGGTGGGTGTTGACCTCTATGACAATGTCGCGGCTGTCTCCTGCGCAAAGAACGTTGTAGATTTTCGGAAGACGGACGGGAAAGCGGGCATCAACCACGCTTCCCCTGATAGATACTACTGAGCCGATGTTGCTGTTTTCGTTCATCGTACCGTACTCTCAAACTGCTGATGAGAAAATCACGTAAAAAACCGAGACGCCCGCAGGCAAGGATATGAAACATGAGATGATAAAATAAGGACAGTCGGACATGTATCAAGAGCAGCAGGAAGAAAGCATGTGAAATGATGCACTCGGCCGATGCGTCAATGGAAAGATACTGAGAAAGATGCGAGTTATAACGGACAGGTGAGGTGACGGAGATTCGGATGGAGAAAGTTGTTTTCATGACCAATGAGAGCGCCGGCGTAAAGAAGGCGGCCCTGATCGAGACACTGTCCGATACGGATTGCTGCATGAAAGGCGCTGCTCATCCTTGCAGGAGGCTTGGACGCCTGGCCGTTTCGAACAGGCTTTTTCAGAAGCGGGGATTCTGCACTCGATTCAGACTGTCAAGACGGGTGGGGCAGGGGTTGCCGATGCCGGCCCGCTCTGATGTACATACATTTAGAGCGATGTCGCCATCATCAGGGCTCGGGGCACAACAGAAAGAATGGGGTCATATGAAATCGAAACCTCTGGGAATCTTCTTCGCCTTCTTCCCCTTCCTGCCCCTCGTCCACTTGGGTTTCTCGGTTCCCATATCCGATTTTTTTACTCGGATGGAGATGTCTCTGCTGTAATCCGGACAGTACAACCCTTCTCCCTGCTTGAATTTCTTCTTGCAGTCACCCCTCCAGGCGCAGATTGCACATAGTGATTTGTCCACTGTCATGTCGTTGAATAATAACCGGGAGAAAGCCAAAGTCAATGTAACCGGCATAAAGAGAGAGAAAACATGGCATCGGGTAGTTAAAAGAGAAATATGAAAATATTTCAATGATATCATGACCCCAATGAGACACAGCCGTCTGTGAAATAAGAAGATGGAACAGGCAAAGGCAGCTTCAAAAGGGCCGACGACACACGCTGCAGAGCGCGGGATTTTACACACTACGGGGCTGATGCTTCAGGCCACCCTACAATTGGTCACACGACGGACGGGCCGCGTGTCAGCCCGCAGCATCCCGGATGCGCTCGGAAAAGCCCTCTTCGCTGTCTGTGAGCCACCCTTCCTGGGGGTGAATCTTTCTGCTGAAGAACTTGCCGGTATTCCTCGGGTCCCTTGCCTGATGGAACTTGAAGAAGATCTCGTCTTCCATTTTTCCCACGATTTCGATCTTCCCCTTTTTATGAGACATGATGTATCTGAATCGCTTGCTGTGCCCGTTGAGCATGGATTTCGCCGTCTCCACGATTTCATATCCGCGGTGGAGCGGCACCTGGAAATGATGCTTGACACGTTTGACCGGCCTGCACTGGAACACGTAATACGGGTTCACCCCGATGCCGGCCAGGTTGTTCTGCAGGGTTGCGAGGCATTCGGGGTCGTCGTTCACCCCTTTCAAGAGCACGGTCTGATTGTTCACCACAATGCCGGAGCGCATGAGACAGTCGATTGCGGCAATCGCCTCCTCGGTGATTTCACGCGGATGATTGAACTGCGTCACCACGAAAATTCTCCTTTGGGGCGACGAGTGCTTCCGCAGGAGCCCGAGTAGCTCCGGATCGTCTATGATCCGGTGCGGCAGAGTGACGGGAACCCGGGTGCCGAACCTGATGAACGAAAGATGTTGTATGTCCGAGAGCATCTCGAGGAACCGGGCGATCACGGAGGTGCTCAGAACAAAAGGGTCTCCCCCCGATATGAGCACATTGTTGATCTCCCGGTGCTGTCTGACATATGAGGCGGCATCGTCGAACCGTCTGAGGAGTTCGGCGTTCGGAAGTCCTACCAGCCGTTTTCTGAAGCAGTGCCTGCAGTACATCGCACACCGGTTGGTGGAAAGGATGAGCGCGGTCTGGGGATACTTGTGCTGGAGACCGGGCATCTTCGTGTTTTCCTTTTCACCGCTGGTGTCGTAGGAGCCCATGAGATTCAGTTCGTCAACGCTGGGCACGGCCATTGCCCTTACAGGGTCGTTCGGATCGTCGGGATTTATCAGGGAGAGATAATAGGGCGGGACGCGCATAGGATGCCGCTCCACCACGTGCTTCAAACGGCTTTTCTCGCTGGGTTCTATCCCGAGCGCCGACGATGCCTCCTGGATGGTCCGTATACTTTCTTTCAGCTGTGTCTCCCAGGTCATAGCAATCACTCCTCATCATGTTTTTGCCTTGCGGCAACTGCCGCGACACATAGCGGCTCGCCAGATTGTCGAAATTCCGATCGCCGAAACCAAAACAACAGAGGATATACCCCGGCTGCACCATGAGGAAAAAATGTCTGATATATTCTTGGACATACTACCACAGACCGGCCCGGCATGCAATTCTTTGAGAAAAGCAATGACAAGGACAGATAAGTTACTGAAAACCGGACGGATTAATCGGTCAGTCTTCGGAGTCGACAGGTATCCTTGGATAATAGCGAAGCTTTCTCGGAACGATGACTCTCAGAAACACCGGACCGATAAAGGTGGTGAACATGACAACGAGCAGCAGCGATGAAAAGATATTTCCGGGCAGGGCGCCGCACATCAGCCCGATATTGCCGCATATAAGACCCACTTCCCCTCTGGGTATCATTCCTGCACCGACGAAAAGCCGGTTTTCCCTGTCCCCAGCTATGGCGATGCCGCTTGCAAGCTTACCCGCAACGGCGCAGAAGAGCAGAGCGGCGCTTAGGGAGAGAATCGAGAGGTTTCCCGGCTCGAACGGGTTCAGGAGCGTGAGGTCCATCTTTGTACCGATGAGCACGAAGAACAAGGATGCAAATACGCTGATGAAGGGGCTGAATGCGGCGGAAATATGTTTTCTGACTCTTGACTCCGAGAGTGAGAGACCAGCAATGAACGCTCCCACGATAACATCGAGCCCGATCAATGCTGCGCCGTAAGAGAGGAGCATGAGAAAGGCAAAGCTCGTCATGGCTGTCCCGTTATCTCCATAGGACTGCTCCATGAAGCTCATGAGGCGGGAAGCAAGGGGGCGGACCGCGATGAGAACAACGGAGAAAAACGCGATGATCATGAACGAGAGCATCAGAATATGGCTGGCGGAAACCTCTTCGCCAAAGGCCACGCCCGAGATGATGGTCAGGATGAAGAGGCCGAGCACATCATCGAGCACGGCCGCGTTCAAGATGATTTTGCTTCCCTTGGTGCCGATGATCCCCAGCTCGTTGAGGACTTCCGCCGTTATTCCGACGCTGGTGGCCGTGAGGGATGCACCTACGAAAAGCCCCACGAGTGGTGAGAGGCCGAAGAGCATGGATACTCCGTATGCGAGACCGAACGGCGTAACGACTCCCAAGAGAGCGACCCCGGCTGAGGCGGGGCCGACGTTGATGATGTCTCTCATGCGTATTTCCATTCCCACCGAGAACAGCAGCGCGCTCAGGCCCACCTGCCCCAGAAGTTCGAGCATCTCCTCATAATCCTCCCAGAAGGGGATGCCCTGATGAAACAACAGGCCCAGCAAAGCTCCGGCTGCAAGCTCTCCGAGTATGGCCGGCTGATCGAGGTGAACCGCCAGCCATCCGCCGACCACCCCGGCTGCAATCAATGCGCAAAGAGTGAGAAAGATTCCGCCTGGCTCCACTGTTATCCCCGGGTGACCGCACGTGGCCGGATTTTTGGTATACAGGATCTGAACAGCATCTCCCGCTGAATGCCGCGTGTTTGATATGGGTTAAGGATACGGCTGGGCATGAGGATATCAAGCAGCCGGGGATCACCTGAAGAACCGCTGATTCCCACAGATACATTGCAATCATGAAACAAGGTTTTATTATATAAATGGATACTCTGCAGTCGGGACTCCGTCCGTGGCGGAACAGTTTTTGAAATCACCGATACGCAAGAGGAGAAAGGATGATCTATTCCAGACTGATTAAGCTGATAAAGGACAACGCGAACGAGCTTACCGATCAGGTATACAGGGACATCCTCACCCGGAAGGAGACAAAGAGCTACCGTACGCTCCCGGAAAATGTCGTCCGTGACCGCATCTACGACGTATACAGCAGGCTGGACTCATGGCTCGTCACAGAGAAGCATACCGGCGAGGTGCAGAGGTCCTACACCGATCTCGGAAGGAAGCGATTCAAGGAGGGAATCCCCCTGCACGAAGTGATTATGACCCTGATGCTCATCAAACGCCACCTCTGGCTCTATGTAAGGGAGAAACATTTTTTTGACTCCACCTATGAATGCTTCCAGGCCCTGGAAATGAACAACCAAGTCGTTCTCTTTTTCGACCGGGCCATCTTCTTCACCATAAGAGGATATGAGGATGCGTCAAGCAGCTCCACGGGCGGCGAACAGGGTGTTTTCTCCCGGTTTTTGAAGAAAAAGTGAGGATGTTCCCGCTGGCAATGTCTAGGGAAGGGACGCGTCTTCTTCAGCGAAATCAAAGGAGACATTGATCTTGAAGACGCGCTTGGCGGGAAGGTCGAGAATTTCCGTTCCGAGCCTGTCCTGAATCTCCCGGATGATCTCCCGCGCCCTTGCGGCGTTTGGAGTGATCAGAGTAAACCAGCAGTTGGGGTGTCCCGAGCGGACATAATTGTGCGTCACCTCGTCATATGAATTGACAAGGGATGTGTAGTCATCGATCCTGTCAACAGGGATCTCGGCGGCGCAGAGGGTTGAATACCAGCCCAGGCTTCCCGGACTGATGACAGCGCCTATTCTCCGAATCAAACCGGTATCCTTGAGGCGGCGCACTCTTTCCAACGCCTCTTCTTCGGTGATTCCAACCTCCCGGGCGATGTGCCGGAATGGACGCTCGTGAAGAGGGAAGGCGTTGCTGATGAGGGTGAGGATTTTTCTGTCTGTTCTATCCATGCACTCGCTGTCTTCTTGACCGGCCGGAGGCGGTTCCGTGGGCGGTCAGTTCCTGAACCAGCATATGGGGTCCTCTTCCGTGAGATCGCCGAGCATCTCGAAGGCGCGCGCTCTGCAGCCTCCGCATGTCTCCCGCTGGCTGCAGGAGCCGCACTTACCCTTGAGAGATGACTCATCCTGAAGGACGCGAAGGGTGTGAGACCGCTCCCATGCCGCGCAGAAACCGTCTTCACGGATATTTCCGCATGGTATCTGGAGAAAGCCGCACGGTTGAATGACGCCGGTCGATGAGACGAACCCGAATTCGCTTCCCGCAAGGCAGCCTTTCGAGTGGACCGGATCACCCCACTCCGCGAGGATGCGGAAGAACTGAGGGGCGCAGGTGGCCTTGCATTCCATCCTGGCCGCCCGATATACGCTATGGAAGCCTTCAAGCATCGAACGGTACTCTCTGACCGTCGCCGGCTCCATGTCCTGGCCCCGCCCGGTGGGAACGAGGAAGAAGACGTGCCAGGCAATGACGCCCAGTGACTCGAGGAAGTCGGGAAACGCATCCATCTGCATGACGTTCATGGCAGCGACCGTGGTGTTGACCTGAACAGGGACCCTCTTTTCTACGAGGTTTCGGATGCCGCGCAGAGCGAGAGCGAACGCTCCGTCTCTGCCCCTGAAGCGGTCATGCATCTCCGGGGTGACCCCGTCAAGGCTCACCGAGACCCGGACGATCCCTGATTCTTTTATCCGAACCGCAACCTCTGGCGTGACAAGTGAGCCGTTGGAGGCGAGCGTCATTCTCATCCCGAGACCGGTGCCGAAGCGCGCGAGATCGAACACATCGGGGCGCATCAGGGACTCGCCGCCCGAAAGGATCACCAGCTTTGTCCCTGCGGAACCGAGCTCCCGGAGGAGTGCGCGGCCTTCATCGGTTGTGAGCTCGCCCTGTTTGGGCTCGCTGGTGGCCGAAGCCCGGCAGTGCAGGCAGTTCAGGTTACAGGAGGAGGTCGTCTCCCAGGCGAGAATGCGTGGTGCTTTCATGAAAGGATCTCTGCGATTCTGCATGCGAAATAGGTGATGATCATGTCTGCCCCGGCTCTCTTGATGGAGGTGACGCTTTCCATAATACACACGTCTTCAGAGAGCCAGCCGCGCTCGGACGCCGCCTTGATCATGGAATATTCGCCCGAAACCTGATAGGCGCACAGGGGCTCGTCAAACTCGTCCGCAGCAAGGCCGATGACGTCCAGATAGGGCATCGCGGGCTTCACCATGATGATGTCCGCGCCTTCCTCCACGTCGAGCCGTATTTCCCTCAATGCCTCGCGCACGTTGGCCGGGTCCATCTGATAGCCTCTGCGGTCGCCGAAGGCCGGCGCGGAACCGGCTGCCTCGCGGAACGGACCGTAGAAGCCGGAGGCATATTTGGCCGAGTAGCTCATGATGGGGGTATGCTCGAACCCGCTCTCATCCAGTGCTTCCCGGATGACGCCGACCCTCCCGTCCATCATGTCGGAAGGGGCGATAATGTCCGCACCTGCCTTGGCGTGCGACAGGGCTGTCTTTGCCAGCACTTCCAGCGTCTCGTCGTTCTCCACCTCGCCCTTCTCGTTGAGAACGCCGCAGTGACCGTGGCTGGTATACTCGCACAGGCAGACATCGGTGATGACCAGGAGATCGGGGGCGAGGTCCTTGATTCTTTTCACCGCCTGCTGTACCACACCGTCGCTCTTGTGCGCCCCGGTGCCGAACTTGTCCTTCTTCCCGGGGATGCCGAAGAGCAGCACGGCCGGTATCTTCCTGGACACGGCCTCCCGGACCGCGCCTGAGAGCTGGTCGGGCGAATATCTGAACTGGCCGGGCATGGCATCGATGGGTTCCTTGACGGATCTCCCTTCTTTGATGAAGAGGGGATAGATGAGATCATCCACACTGACAGAGGTTTCCCTGACCATCCTCCGCAGCGTGGAATTCATTCTGAGCCTCCGGGGCCTCTGCTCTGGAAACATGACATTCTCCCTTTGTGCAGAACTGTGGTTCTTTCGTCAAAAACCGGGTCGCATATTTATACAGTCTCAAAGGCATGCGATGCAAGCGGGGAAAACGATCAGAGCAGGTTGACCTCGTGGAAGCGCTCGAAAATGAGCAGAATCAGGTACACCAGGGGGAACCACATCACACTGAAAAACGATCTGCGGAAAAGCCGGGTGTTGATGGTGTACATGGGCAGGTCGTGATAAAGCGAAGGCCTGGGGATGAACATGGGTGTTCTCGCCCGGTATTCCTCAAAGGCCCGGCCGTGAGTCTTGAGCAGATTCTTCTCTTCCGCCCGGATGACAAAGGGATAGTACACGACGAACATCACGCCGATGATGGCCAGTATCAAGATGTTTTTCGAAACCAGGCCTATGCCGACGGCCCCGATGAAGCTGAAGAGATACAGAGGATTTCTGACGACGGAGTAGGGGCCCTCGGTAATGAGATTTTTCGTTTTGTTCCCGCTGATATAGGCGAGTGTCCACAGCCTGCCGAAGGTGGCGATGAGGACGAGGACAAAGGAAACGAGATCCACGGTCATATCGGTGATAAAGTTCCAGTTCTCTGCAGGACCGGTGATGAGATAGGTGAGAACGATCATTGCCCCGAAAGCACGGGAGATCATGATGCGATACTCCTGAATAATTTGCTCCATGAACCCCATGTATACCATCATGTTTGCATGAGCAACCGTTTTTATCCGATATTTTCCCTGTTTGCCGTGTTGACCCCAAGGCACTCGCGTTATAAAACATTTTGATGCAAATAACAGGGAGGACCGTTATGGCAGTGCATGCAGTCATCATGGCAGGAGGGAAGGGGGAGCGCCTATGGCCTCTCTCGACGCCGGATATGCCCAAGCAGCTTCATTCCTTCGATATGGGGGAGAGCCTTCTGCGAAGCACCTACGAGCGGCTGAAAGAGATCGCCGGAAACGAGAGGATCTATGCGGTCACGAATGCCGCGATCGCGGCGAAGGTCCGGGAGCAGATTCCCGAGATCCCTGCCGAGAACGTCCTGGTGGAGCCCATAGGACGGAACACCGCCCCCTGCATCGCCTATGCGGCTCTGGTGATATCACGGAAAGATCCTGACGCGGTCATGGCGGTCTTCCCGGCTGATCACATGCTCTCAGACCGGAGGAGATTCAACGATGCAATAACCTTCGGGATCGATGCACTCAAAGAACATCCCGGCCTCCTCATTACCCTGGGTATGGTCCCTGGCCACCCGGAGACCGGCTACGGCTACATAGCTCCGGGTGAGCTGATCGCCGGCGGCACGTCACACTGCCTTCACCGCGTTGTCACCTTCCGGGAGAAGCCCGACAAGAAGACGGCGCAGGAGTATATCGAGAGGGGCTATCTGTGGAACGCCGGAATGTTTCTCTGGAGGGTCGACACCATTCTCGATGCATTCAGGACCTGTCTGCCCCGCATGTACGATCTCCTCTCAGAAATGGCGGGCCGCAAGGTCATTCAGGCCGAGGATGTCCGTATGTTCTATGAAAGAGTGGACGCTGTGTCGATCGACTACGGCGTGATGGAAAAAGCCACCGATGTCGGCGTGATTCCCGCCGGATTCGGATGGAACGACATCGGGTCCTGGGATGCGCTTGCAAAGATGCTCCCCTCGGATGCATGCGGTAATGTGAGCGGCGGTGACACGCTCCTCGAGGACTCCTCCAACAATATCGTATGGGCCTCACAGAAGAAGGTGGTGCTGCTGGGGGTTGAGGACCTCGTGGTCGTTGAGGGAAGAGACGCTATCCTCGTGTGCCCGCGAAAGAGATCGCAGGATGTCAGCAGAATCTCGCGGCTTGCAGGCGAGAGGCCGAAGTAGCCGGGTAAGAGCCCGGACGGCTGCATAGATCCTACTGAAAGAGAGATTGGATTATAGTTTCACATTCGGCTTACCGATCAGATAGGGTAATTTGCTGCGGTTTTAAGGGCAGGGAACAGGGGTTGCGTGAGAGAGTTATGAGAATAGAGATCCTCGGGTGCAGCGGAGCAGTGATGCAGGGGTACAATACCACGAGCATCCTGATCAACCGGGATACACTCATCGATGCCGGGTCGGTGTCATCGGTGCTGCCGGAAGAAGAGGTGCGGGCTATCCGGCATATACTGATCACTCATCCTCATATCGATCATATCAAGGAACTTCCATTTGTTCTGGACACGCTCTTTTCCAGCAGGGCCCACGAGGTGGCCGTCTGGGCCAGCGGAGAGACCCTCAAGGCGCTGACGGAAAATGTGTTCAATGGAATGATCTGGCCTGAAATCAGAGATCTCAATGCCCATAAGGATTTCATCTCGCTCAGAGAGGTGCCGGAAGGCGAGTTCGCCGTCGGCGGACTGAAGATCACGGGCCGCCAGGTGGATCATATTCCGGGCTCGCTGTGCTATCAGGTGTCCGAAGAGAACGGCAGCGTGATTTTCAGCGGAGATACCGGCTACGACCAGAGGCTTTTCGATCTCGCCCTTTCTCTCGGCGATAATCTCAAGGCATTGTTCGTCGAGGTGTCCTTCCCGGACAGAATGGAGGAGATCGCCCGTCTCTCCCGCCATCTCACGCCCCTGCTCCTCAAAAACGGGATTGACGGCAGGCTGGGGCCATCAGTCCGGGTAATAGCATACCATATCAAGCCCAAGTATCTCGATGAAGTTGTTGCGGAACTCCCCCCGAATGTTGCATATATAGTCGGCGGGGAGGTGTTCGAGTTTTGAGCGAAGTTCTCGATGTTGCGAAAAAAGACGGTCGATGGGTTGAATGCCCGTCATGCTCCGAGATCATCATAACAAGAAAACTCCAGGAAAATCTCTGGGTCTGTCATCACTGCAATCACCATTTCAGGCTGGGGGCCCGGGACAGGATCGACATGATCTGCGACAGAGGCACCTTTGACGAGCTCAGGGCGGGTGATTACTCCGGGGACGAAGCTCCCGAAGAAGCGATCAGGGCGGGGAAGGCGTCCATCGGCGGAAAGCCGTGCTTTCTGGGCGTCATGGATTTCTCCCACAAAGGCGGTTCCATGGGCACCGCGCTTGGACAGAGAATCGTCCATCTGATGAACGCGGCCGCAAAGGACAAACTGCCGCTCATCATGTTCTGCGCCTCCGGCGGGGTCCGCATCCATGAAGGGATATGGGGCCTGTTCCAGATGCTCAGGACAGTGCATGCGCGAGACAAGATCACCGGCTCCCCCCTGATAACGGTCTTCACGGACCCCACCACAGGCGGCGTCACCGCCAGCTTCGCATCCCTGGCCGACATTCTCCTGGCGGAGCCGGGGGCGCGCATCGGGTTCGCCGGACCGAGGGTGATTCAGACCGTTTTCCACTCAGAACTCCCGGAAGGCTTCCAGAGCGCGGAGACGCTGCTTGCCAACGGATTTCTCGACAGCATCGTCCATCGCCGCGATCTGAAGGACACCCTTTCCTTCTTTCTGAGATGGTTCTGAAAGATATCCCGCAGAACGTGTGGTCCCTGGGGCTGGACAGGGTGAGGCAGGCTCTCGACCGGCTGGACCATCCTGAGCGGTTCTACCGCCACGTTCTGGTGGCGGGGACAAACGGGAAAGGCTCGACCTGCGTGTACCTGGAGCGAATTCTGATGACCCAGGGCGTGTCCGTAGGAACCACTATATCCCCTCATGTGGCAGACTTTACCGAACGTTTCAGAGTCGGCGGCCGCAACGCTGATAGTGATGCTCTGGCGAAGCTGCGGCGGGAGATCGAGCCTGCAGTAAAGGATATCCCCCTGACGTATTTCGAGTGGTGCGTGATTCTGGCCGCATGCCTCTTCAGGCAGAACAGTCTCGATTTCGGGATATTCGAGGTCGGGCTCGGAGGGAGGTACGATGCGGCCAATGTGCTCGACCCCGAAGTCTCACTCATCACGGACATCGCTCTCGACCATACCCAGTATCTGGGCTCGACGGTTTCGGAGATCGCGGGAGAAAAAGCCCGGATAGCAAGAAGAGGGAGGCCTCTGATCACCACGGCCGCCGGAGCGGCCCTAGAGACCGTCCAGGAGCATGCATCCGCCGTCGGAGCGGTGCTTCACGTGGTTGACAAGCCCTGCGGGTACAGAACGTCGATGAAGGGATCGAGGCAGGCCCTGAATGCGGCTCTCGCGCTGCGGACGGCTCATGTGCTCGGATTCCGGCCGAGCGGCGCTCAGATCTCCTATGCCCTGAGCACGGCGTTTCTCCCCGGCCGCATCGAGGAGATCGGCGGGAGAGTGGTTCTCGATGTCGCCCATAATCCGTCCGCAATGGGGGTCCTGCTTGAATATCTTGAAAACAGCGGCTTTCATGGGGTAGGCGTATTGGGGGTGCTTGCCGACAAGGACTATATATCGATGACGGACATGTTGAAAAGTATCTGCACGCGCGTCTATATCGCTCCGGTACAGTCGGAAAGATCATGGGGTCCTTCCGAGATGGAGCGCTGCCTCGACGGGGGCAGAGTGGTGCAGCGCGACAGCATCTCCCGGGCCTTTGACGAGGCGCTGGCCACGGGAGAGAAGGTCGTGGTCACGGGCTCGTTCTATACCGTAGGCGAGATCAGGGAATCCATCGTATGCACAGGCTCGTGATCCTTCTCTTCGCGGTTCTGCTCATTCCCGCTCCGATAAGGGGCGAAGTGCTCGATGTGGAGGCACAGAACGTCATACGTCGGGGATCGAGGATCGAAGCTCAGGGCAAGGTCGTCATCCGTGGCGAAGGAATCCTTCTCACCGCGAACTACGTGGTGTACGACACCATCACCGAGGACCTCTGGGCCGCCGGCGACTGCCACCTTGAGGAAGAGGGCGGCGAGCTGGACGCGCAGCTCCTCAACTACAATATCCGCAGGAGGGACTTCCGCCTGGAAAACGGCTCGGTCTTCATCTACGACGAGCCCATGGTTATCTCCGGTCAGAGGGTCTTGCGCTATGGCGAGGATGTGTACGAGGGAGACGGCATCACCTTTACGCCGTGCCTGGGCACCCCGCCCGACTGGTCCATAGCGGCCGGGAGTCTCCGGGCCCAGCTGGAAGGGTATGGAAGCGCCTACAATACACGCTTCAAGATCCGGGACATACCTGTTTTTTATGTCCCTTATCTGCTGTTTCCCATCAAGCTTCAGCGGCAGTCGGGGCTGCTCTTCCCCGAGTTCAGCCATTCGTCCGACTACGGCTACCGGGTGGGCATCCCGCTGTATCTGGTGCTCGGAAGAAGTGCGGACGCGACCGTCACTCCCACCTACCTCTCGAACAGAGGGCTTCTGTGGGCGGGGGAGTTCCGCTACCGTCTCGACGAGGAGCGCGAAGGGCTCATTTACGGAGAGAGCCTGTTCGACAGGAAGGGCGGAGAAGAGTTCGAAGGAGGGGTGTCCGGAAGGAGGATACCGGATCACCGATGGCTCTTCAAGGCCCTCCAGACAGGAGGCAACCTCACCTGGGATATCAACCTCGTGAGCCATGCAGACTACCTGAGGGATATCGGACCATTCTACGGCGATGAGCAGACGTGGAAAGATCCCACGTACCAGGGAGGATTCGGTGACGACAGAGACCTCGAAGAGCTGGTGTCCCGCGTTCAGTGGAACCTTTCCGGCAGGAAGTTCAGCGCAAACATCTCCGGCCAGTGGACGCAGGACCTGACTGTGGAGGACAACGACAGGACACTGCAGGAGCTGCCCCGCCTCAGGGCGCGGATGAGGTCTCAGAAAATCCCCTACACACCGGTGCTGGTCACCTCGGACCTGACTACGGTGAGGGTGTATTCGCGGGACTGGATCGAGGCGGTCAAGAATAACGGAGAGATTGAATTCTCGATGCCGCTGAGCTTTCATCCCTACCTGACAGTAATGCCGTCATTCACTGAGATTTACCGTGATACGCACATCACCGACCATCGTGATGTCTTTTCGGACGACATCTTCAGGGAACACTGGCAGGAGCGAAAGGTCTTATTGACCACAGCGCTTTACAGCAGAAGATTCATGGACGGGCTGTACCACCAGATGGTTCCCAACGTCTCATGGGCCTACAGGAGCCGGTACGGCGGGAATTATGATCCTGCCGACCCGCTGGATATCTTTCCAGAACTTCTGGGGGGTGATGAATGGGAGAAGGAGTTCGACTTCGAGCTTGCCCTGGAACACTACATCCGCGACCGGTCGGGCAAATCGCTGGCAGATTTCACCATCAGCCGGAAATACAGCTACATCGACCGGGACTGGGACTTCTTCGAGGCCAGGTTGCGGCTGAACCCGGTCTCCTGGTTCAGCGCACAGCACACCAACAGGTTCGGGAGGGAGCCTTTCAGGGACTATGCCACTCACGAGCACTGGAGCAGGCTTACACTGAGGGATACGCGGGGCGATGAGCTCTACGCCGCCGAAGAGTATGTGCGGGGAGCGGTCAACGACACCACGGACGCGGTAGAGACCAAGTCGGCGCTCGTTGGTGTGAAGGCCGTTCTGGTCCGGGGATTCTCCGCACGCTACGAGATCGAGTACGATTTCCTGGACCGCAGATACGAATACTCCCGCCAGGGGATCACATACAACTCACAGTGCTGGAGCGTGGATCTCTACCGGGAAGTGGAGCCGAGCGAGGGAGAGTTGCCCAGAGAAACGACCATAAGCCTGACTGTCAATCTTCTGGGATTCGGGCAGGTAGTCAGCGCACAGCGGGAATTCGAGGGGGGGCAATGATTCCTTCCCGTCAATGGACCTCCGAACTCATGGCGGCCAGGAACATGCCCCCGCACATCGTCCGCCACAGCCGGCAAGTCCGGCTGGTGTCGCTCTTCGTGGCAAGATCACTTCTCGATGCAGGATTCGCGATCGACATGCAACTCGTGGACAGGGCGGCCCTTCTCCATGACATCTGCAAGGCGGACACCATACGACGGGGAGGCGATCATGCACTCATGGGCAGGCGTCTGATGGAGGAGTTTGGATACCGGCGCATCGGCCTCGTCATCGGCCAGCACGTCCGGCTCGACTCGATGGATGTGAACGAGGCCATGGTAGTCAATTACTCGGACAAACGGGTCATGCATGACCGGGTGGTGTCCCTCGAGAGACGGTTCATCGATCTCATGGAACGTTACGGGACGTCAGAGCAGAGTATGGAGCGCATCCTCAGGCACTTCGAGCAAGCATCGGAGGTGGAGAGGGTGCTCGCCCGGGCTGCGGGGATAGAGCCCGCCCGGCTGGAACTCCTAAATCTGGTAGCGGGAGATCACACGTTCGATAGAGGACAGGGCTTCCTGTGACAGCACAGCCCGGTCGAAGAGCAGAACAAGAACGTAGATCTTGAAGGGATAGACGAGCACGAGCCGGTTCAGGTCGATGAATGAGACCTTCTTCGGCGTCGAGGAAGTGAGCCTTCCCAGATTTTCCGTCAGGTTGAGGAAGAAGGTGGTGATATAGGAGACATCGATGTCTCCCGCAATCTTGCCGCTTTGGTACAAAATCTCGTTGTCAGCGGTGATGACCACCACTCCCGTACACTCCGGCAGGGAGGAGATATTCTTCACTGCAATGCGGGTGGACTCGTCGATAAGGGTGATATCGCTGTTGTCGATCTCTCCTTTTTCAAGGGCGAGATTCATTTCGTCGGCCTTCCTCATCCCTTCGATGAGGAGATATTCCCAGTTTGTGCTGATGGTGACCCTGGGCGCCTTCGCGCCCCCGACGAATCGGAAGCTTCCGCTCGACCAGGAAAGGATGCTGAAGAGGGCTTCCTCTCCCTCCACGGCGCCGATCTCGGCATGAGTGATCTGGCCGTCCTCGAAAAAGATGCACCCTTCCCGCTGATCCTTGCGGACATATAAGGCCGTGGTGACCTGGCTCAGACAGTTCATCTGGATGAGATCGGGCAGCTGCAGGCCTGTTATGCTCCCGTCGAACCCTCGTACCTCGTCTTCTCTGAGCGCTTTCAGGATAAGATCCCGCATCTGGTCTATCTCGAATGGTTTCTCGATGTAGAACAGGGAGCCTCTGGCCTTCGCCTTCGCCTTGATCTCGGACGAGCCGTATGCGGTCATGATGATGACCTTCGTGGCCGGCCTCTCCTCTTTGATCTTCAGGAGCACATCGAGGCCGTTGATTCCCGGCAGCCTGATATCGAGGACCACCAGATCGAAGGGCTTCTCTCTGGTGAGAGACAGAGCTGTCTCTCCATTATTTGCGGTTGTGATCTCATAGGTCTCGCGGTCGTTGGACAGAGATTTCGCGAGTGACCAGGTCAATGTTTCTTCATCGTCGACGATTAGGACCTGCTTGGGCATGCTATCTGCTCCCGAGCTTATCAAGCGCGATTTTCAG
>Ga0116145_1001237_pt1 | contig 26248 bp, 22 predicted proteins | sample AD_JPNHG1_MetaG_FD_89747 | JGI IMG/M metagenome (GOLD analysis project Ga0116145, IMG submission 89747) | Active sludge microbial communities of municipal wastewater-treating anaerobic digesters from Japan - AD_JPNHG1_MetaG | ecosystem: Engineered > Bioreactor > Anaerobic > Digestate | place... | reverse complement strand
AAGATCGCAGAGCAGTTCGGACTGACTCCGGCGGCAAGAAGCCGTATCACTGCCGGTGCAGATATGAAGGACGCCGCCGTTGACGATATGGATGCACTTCTGGGAGGCGGCTGATGGGAAGAACAGCAAAAGCAAGAGAAAGACCGGCGAACTACCCGAAGCTCACCGACTACCAGCCCACACGCTTCATGCTGCCGGAATCACACTATGATGAGGCAAAGGCGGACAGGGCTGTGCGATTCATCGAAAATCTCTGCCATACCAAAGGACGCTGGGCAGGCAAACCGTTCTGGCTCTTGCCGTGGCAGGAGCAGATCATCCGGGATATATTCGGCATCGTCAAAGAGGATGATACCCGGCAGTTTCGCACGGCATATGTCGAAATACCCAAGAAAAATGGAAAGCAGCTCGCCTTGGATACCCCGATACCGACACCGCAGGGATTCACCAATATGGGTGATCTGAAGGTCGGAGATACTGTGTTTGACGAAAACGGCATCCCGTGCCATGTGGTTGCGAAAAGTCCAGTGGATGATACAGAGCAAGCCTACAAGCTGACCTTCAAGGACGGTACTTCGATCATTGCCGGTGAACGGCACCTGTGGAATATCTCAGATGACTCCGGCGAAAAAATCGTAACAACACTTGAAATCTATCAAATGAGATCAGCGATAAAAATCGCTTCGAGCAGTCGCCCGAAAATAAACAATCCAGAGATTTTGAAAAATTGGAGTATCTCAAAAGAGAATAATCCACATTTTCATTATCTGCTGGATATCCAGCCTGTGGAGCATCCTGTGAAAATGCAGTGCATTCAGGTGGACAGTCCGAGTCACCAATATCTCGCAGGAACGTCATTTGTGCCTACGCACAATAGCGAGCTTGCGGCGGCGATCGCACTGTATCTCTTGTACGCCGATAACGAGCCGTCCGCCGAAGTCTACGGTGCTGCCGCTGACCGACAGCAGGCTTCTATCGTTTTTGACGTTGCAAAACGAATGGTGGAAATGACGCCGGCGCTTCTCAAACGTTCCAAGATCATGGCGGCGACAAAGCGGCTGGTGAATTACAGCAATGTGGGATTCTATCAGGTGCTTTCGGCGGAGGTCGGTACCAAGCACGGTCTGAATGTATCCGGTCTGGTACTTGACGAGCTGCACGCTCAGCCGAATCGCAGCCTTGTGGATGTTCTCACGAAGGGCTCCGGTGATGCCCGTACTCAGCCGCTGTACTTCCTGATCACCACGGCAGGAACAGACAGGAATTCTATCTGCTACGAGTATCACACCAAAGCAAAAGATATTCTGGACGGCAGGCGCATCGATCCTTCCTTCTATCCCGTGATCTACGGACTGAATGATGACGATGACTGGAACGCTGAGGAATCGTGGTACAAGGCAAATCCGTCCCTCGGATACACCATTACCATTGACCGAGTGCGTGATGCGCACCGCGAGGCATTGACAAATCCGGCGGAAGAAAATGTATTCCGTCAGCTTCGTCTTGACCAGTGGGTCGGCAGCGTCGTTGCATGGATTCCGGAGCATATCTACGACAGGGGCAATCTTCCTATTGACCTCGAATCCCTGCGCGGACGTGAGTGCTATGCAGGACTTGACCTGTCGAGTACGAGCGACATTACGGCTTTCGTACTGGTATTCCCTCCGCTGCATGATGGCGATAAATACATCGTTGTTCCTCACTTCTGGCTGCCGAGAGAAACCCTTGACCTGCGTGTCCGGCGCGATCATGTGCCATACGATGTTTGGGAACGCATGGGCTTGTTTCATGTGACTGAGGGCAATGTGGTGGATTACAATTTCGTGCGGAAAACGATCAACGAACTGCACACGATGTATAACATCAAGGAGATTGCAGCCGACCGCTGGAACGCTACACAGCTTATCACAGATCTGATCGGAGATGGATTCACAGTCGTGCCGATGGGCATGGGTTTCAAGGATATGTCGCCCCCGATGAAGGAATTGTATAAGCTCTTGTTGGAGGGGAAATTCATCCACGGCGGCAATCCTGTTCTGCGCTGGATGGCAGGAAATGTGGTCGCTGAAATGGATGCGGCGGAGAATATCAAGCCGTCCAAGAAAAAATCGACCGAAAAGATCGACGGCATCGTGGCATGGATCATGGCGCTCGACAGAGTCATCCGCCATGAAATGCAGGGCAGTATCTATGACGAACCCGATCATGACCTGATCGTTTTGTAGGGGGTGATGTTAATGAAACACCAAATTAGTGACCTTTATCAGATGCAGTCGCTATCGCTGGAGAGCAAGATCATCATGACACAGCACCGCATTCGTGGGTGGTACGACCATTACGATGGTGATGTGTATGTCAGCTTTTCAGGCGGTAAGGACAGCACTGTTCTTCTGGATATTGTGCGGAATACGCCGGGCGTTTACGATGTACCCGCTGTCTTTGCGGATACCGGACTGGAATTTCCTGAGATCAGGGAGTTTGTTCGCACCTTCGATGATGTGACAATTGTCCGCCCGAAGATGAACTTCCGTCAGGTCATTCAGAAATATGGCTATCCGGTAGTTTCCAAAGAAGTGAGCCGCCGTGTGCAGTATGCACGGAAAGCTATCGCAGAAGGCAGAGAGCAGAATCACGGTGACTATCAAAAGCTGTGCGGTCTGGCACTGGATAAGAACGGCAATAAAAGCCAATACAACTGCGAAAAATGGAAGTTTCTGCTCGATGCGCCGTTCCGCTGTTCCTCGGAATGCTGTAGCGTCATGAAGAAAAATCCCATGAAGCAGTACGAAAAGGAAACTGGCAGAATGCCCATCGTGGCAACGATGGCTTGTGAAAGCCGACTGCGCAAAGAACACTGGCTGATCCACGGCTGCAACGCCTTTGATGCGAAACGTCCTCGCTCTCAGCCCATGTCCTTCTGGACAGAGCAGGATGTTCTCGAATATATCTACACACGAAAGATCCCCTATGCTTCGGTATACGGGGATATTTTTATCGGCGAGGACGGCAAGTACCACACCACGGGCGCACAGCGGACAGGCTGTATGTTCTGTATGTTCGGCTGTCACCTCGAAAAAGAGCCTAACCGTTTTCAGAAACTTGCCGAGACGCACCCGAAGATCTATGATTATTGCATCGGCGGCGGTGCGGAGATGGACGGTGTATGGCAGCCTGACAATCACGGTCTTGGACTTGGAAAAGTCCTGGGGTATATCGGGGTGAATTACGAAAAAACGTCCGATGCAGAAGGAGGATGATACTATGGGCTTTTTGAGCTGGCTCGGCTTCAATAAGCCGAGAGACGCGCCGTCACTGCCGGATATCCGGGACAATGTCCGTGATTCCGGTAATTTGTTTGTATTCGGCATGACGCACAGCGGAGAGCGTGTGGATGAACGAACGGCAATGCAGATCGTTACCGTTTATGCCTGCGTGAGACTGCTGTCAAATACTATCGCAGGACTTCCGCTGCATCTGTACAGATATACAGGTGCCGGTGAGGATAAGGAACGCGCTACCGATCATCCGCTGTACAAGATACTCTACCGACAGCCGAATCCGGAAATGAGTTCATTCTCATTCTGGGAGGCGCTGATGTGTCATCTGCTGCTCTGGGGCAACGCCTATGCGCAGATCGTCCGGGACGGCAAAAATGAAATTCTCGGTCTGTATCCGCTGCTGCCGGAGAACATGGAGATCGACCGCGATCCGAAGTCCGGCGACCTGTTCTACACTTATCACGCATCAATGCAGAACAGCAGACGTAAATGTGAAGCATCGTTGTCTGCACGGAACTCGTCAAAAGATCTGTTGGCTGCGCTGTCTAAGGAGTATACAGAATAGACGTGAGGAGCGGCATCGACCTTTCCGAACCACTCATCGACTTTCCCCATTGCTTCGAGCATGGCATCGTAGTTTGCACAGAAAATAATATACTTGCCTGTGCGGTCAGTCATGTGTTTATCAAAGATCACATCCAGACCGTCCGCCTTATCAAGCGCACGGCGAAGTGCTTCGAGGTATTTCTCAGCTTTGTCACGCACCGCCTTGCTCTGTGTTCTTTTCACCCGCATCTCGTATTTAACAAGAGAATCTTGATACGAAAAGATCGACAGCACATATTTCGGCGGATTCAGAATGCCGCGGACGATTGCCTCGCCGAGTGTCATCTCTGATGCGATATTGCCGTCAAACAGTTCATCCGCCATATTGCGCTGATTGTCGAGATAGCGGATCGCAGTAGCGGACAGTCCGAGCAGTTTTGCTTCTGGGAATGCAGCTAGGAGCTTTTGCACACCAGCTCCCCAATACTCTGCGCCTGCCCGATGAAACTCATCAAGGACGATATAGTCCGGGGTGATCTCAGCGATCTCCTCATCTGTCATATTCATCAGTCGGGCATATGTGAAATACTTCACATTGTCAAGAATCGTATCCGGAGAAGCATCGGACAAGTTTTCAAGCTGCGTCCGGAAGATGTAGTCAGAGGGTGAAAGCCAGCAGACCGTTTGATCGGGATGATCCTCACACAGCTTAAAACCGATGAAAGATTTTCCGGTTCCTGTTGGGTGAACGACAGCGGCTTTTCCTGTTTCAGCAAGCATCGCAGCAACTGCTTCATAAGCGGTGCGGTTATGCTCAAATAGATTCATCGCCACTCTGTTCGCCCCCCTCGACTGCGATCTCATCAAATTCCATGTTTTACGAAAAACGGCTCAGCAATCGTGAGCCGTAGAATTCCATGTTTTACGAAAAGCCATATTATTCAGTTTTCAAGATGCCCATCAGCATTATACTGCCAATTTCAGCCGATCCATAAACTCGGTTTTCTGCTCAAAAGAAGAATGGACATAGCGATTCAGCGTGATCTCCACGCCGCTATGTCCTAATATTTCGGAGAGGCTTTTAATATCAAACCCCAATCTTACACAGTTAGACGCAAACATATGGCGCAGAGCATGAAAATGCACTGACGGCAGATTTCCGTTTTTCAGTATCGTTGTGAAGCGGTACTGCATTGTACGAGGCTCTATTGGTTTCGCCTTGCCAGACAGCACAAATTGCTCTGGATCTCCCTGAAATTTGCGCAGAAATTCAATGAGGCATTCCGGAATTGGGATAGAACGCTTGGAGGTTTCACTTTTAGGCTCGGTGAGTATGAGCCTTGTCTTGGTACTGCCTCCCTTGACCTGGATTCGCTGAAGCGTTTTGCTGACGGTCAGAATCCGTTTTTCGAGGTCAATATCAGCCCACTTCAAGGCGCAAAGCTCACCGATACGAAGTCCAGTCATCTTTGCAAGTGCGATTCCGAGTGTTGTGAGGTTCTGATCCGTCATTACGATCTGCATCAGCCGCTTTTCCTCAGCTTCTGTGAGCAGCCGAATCTCGGTTTTCTCCTTTTTCGGCATCACAAGCCACTCCATCGGGTTAAAAATGCGGTAAGTGCGAACGGCATACTTGAATACCGATTTCATAAGCACCAGAATATCCGAAATATAGCGGTTTGATAAGCCGCTGTCCTGCTTCTTTCTGATAAATTGATATATATTGCTTTGTTTAATGTCTGTAATATCATCGTTCGCAAATACAGGGAGTATATGCTTTTCTGCTTTGAGGACATAATTTGCCAGTGTTGAGTCCTTGACTCGGATAGAGATGGACTGAAACCATTCATCAAAAACCTCTGAAAAGGTCTTGCATACGGCTACCGTTTCGACTAATCTTTCCCTGTAATCAGTCATTTTTGTGATGACATCGTCAGGTGTTTTGCCAAAGAAAGCTTTATACTGCCTTTTACCACCGATTCTGCCCACAGTGATCCGCCCTTCAAAACGGCCATCTTTCCTTTGATAAACATTTGTAATCATGTTTACAATTCCTCCAAATTAAAATGAGATAATTTGCACTCGTTCGTCAAACTGCTGATTTTGTTATATCCCGCCGCCGAATCGTGGCTACATCTTGACATATTGTATAATAAGTGCTATAATTATGTACATAGATGCGATGACACTGTTGTGAAGGAAATCGCACTATTAATAATTATACACTTACCGCAAGAGGCGTTGATAGATATGCCTTTTGCCAGAGGTGAGACTTTTCGTAAAACATGGAATTCTACGACCTGCCGCACTGAGCAGGTCTTTTTTGTACCTTCATGTCATATCAGTAGCGTGTGCCTGTGCAGCTATAGTATCATATATTACCCTATATTTCTTTGTATTTCAAGATAAAAAAGCACCAGACATACGAGGCGATATTCCTCATATATCTGGTGCTATCGGACAATATGAAACTCTCTGGAACTGCTGTGTTCATCTGCGCAGCGTGAATCAAACAAGATAACGGAAAATGACCGTCAAATAGAAAAGCGGCTGTGGAAATCACTCCACAACCGCTATAACGGAAATTGTCCGTCAGTCTATAGGTTTCATACCAATTAATCCGTTCAAAGCACTCTCTTTGCTATCAGGATACAGTTTCTTCACATGGTCAACTATCCGCTGCCATGATTCCGCAGGTTCCTCACTATAGGCACTCGTCACAAGATCATACCCTCAAATCGTTTCCGGCGGGAACATCACAGATACGATCATGCCATACTCGGTGCCTTTCTTGTTCTTGCGCCGCTGAAAATTTGTGATTACCAGATATAGCTGCATTTGCGGCCCGGTGATGATGCCAGGATAGTTTTTCAGACCGTCCTTATTATGGTTCTTTTTCCATGCACGATTGTTGTATTATCGCACTAGCACTTTTAATGTAAACAAACTTGATTCCGTTTATTTCAAGAGGTTCAGGTGTATTCATCCCGGGATGGAGAAGAGCATTAATATGCTCGTACAATATCTGATAGGTTGAGTAACTGATTTCTGTTTGAGTATCTATCTTGCACTTACGTTTAAATATTATCCCTTTTTCTACTTCGGTCTTTCCTATTATCAGGTATTTAGGACATTTGTTTGGAAATTTTTGATTAAGTAAATCTTCGTAGTATTGAACTGCATCATAATAATCAGCAGCCCTTTCGTTAAGAGTATAAATGCGACGACATATTTTTGATATCCCAGTTTCAGAGCCTTCGTTAAGCGAATTTATAATAATCTCATAGGCCCGATGTGTTTTCAAAGAGATAATATCTGCTGCGTATACAATGTTTGTTTGAAATTGATAATCATCAGGAGGAGTATTTCTAGTAATCCAAAATGATAAGTTTTCAGGCAGCTTTTTAGCAAGTTCATTGAAGCTTATAACAACAAGGAGATCGCCATAATGAAGAAAGTTCATTACATGCTCCATCGTGACTATTGTTAATCCTTTTTCACTATCAATTTGATTTATGCCCAATTTGTACGGATATCGAGAGCCTATGCCATCTTGAGACGAAAACTCATTGCTTTTCGCAATTTTGGCAAATCTAAATCCTTTGTTTTCAAATTCGCACATTTCCTGTAAGGTGTATTCTTTTTTATAATCCACAGGTGTTCCTCCTAATAGCGTGTGGCTGTTCTGGTTACTTCTTCACCTCAACCGTAAAGTTTCCGTCGCCGTCAACTTTCAGGCTCAGAGTTTTGACATACCTATCGTAGAAATGCTTCTTCTCGCTGTCTGTGCCCTCAATCCACGCCTCCTCGTAAAGATGCTCAACCAGCTCCTTACCGTTCAGGTACAGTATATCCGGCAGATATTTCTGCAACAGGCCGAGCAGAACCGCCCTCTTGAAGCCGTCAACATTTCCAGAACAGAAATCATCTATAGCACAATAGTAGATATCATGCTCCTCAAGGGCGTTCTTGATCGCCCTGCCGCAGTTCTCATACTCATACATGACGAGGAACCTTGCGTTTGGCAGGGATGTGATCAGTCCCCAGAAGTCCGAGTCACTGGACACGAGAATGAAGCTGTCGATGCCCTCTGCAAAGTGGCTTTGACAGACACCGGCGGTCATGACGATATCGACAAGGCTCTTTCGTTCCGTGACACGATCTATCAGGATGTGTTCGACAGGTATCTCTGTAAACTTATCGAGCCATTGCCATCCAACAGTCGTGTGGTGGTCATCGTACAGATAGATCTTCTCTATCTTATCCAGCTCACTCTGGTCGAGGTTTCTCAGCGTAGCATACAGCTTATAAACATCAGAATTCTCGCAGTCTACCGCAATGACCGTTCTCATGCTGTTGCGAATGAACGTGTAAATGTTGTTCTTGGTCTCCTCGGTCGCATCTCTGTATTTACTGGGGTCTTCAAAGGAATCGTGATGTAAGCCATATATGATTTGCAGGAACTTCCGGTCAGACAGGAGCATAGAGCCGCAGTCAAACGGTGTCCAGTATATGTAGACCTGGAATGGGTAGTACATTTTGCTCGTCATATACTTCTCAAACTCACGCTTCAGCGCAATCGGGTTGTTATAATGCGGTATGACGAACAGCTCCCGTATGTACTGCCACTCGCACCAGTCAGGAAACAGCGCTGCCACATCGTCTATGTGGTTGGCGATCAGCTTGTTGATGTCGAGCATATATTTTTCGGAGCGATAGTTTGCCTTGATGATTGGAATTCCCCATGACTCTAAGGTCTTGATGTTCTCCGCATCGTACCATTCAAGCGTATTCAGGTTCTTCAGATTATTCCGCATCTCATAGTCAGTTTTCTTATATTTCAGGAACAGAGCTATCCGCAGTTTGCAGAGATAGCGTATAGTTGTAGCTGCCTTAGAGCTATACAATTCTTGTAAAAGCTCATGGCATTCAGCATCGAAGCACTTTTCAACAATGTGTTTCTTCACGCCTATGAGATAAGCTATGGCCGCTACAAGTTCTTTGGTGTCAACGGTAGAATATCTGTTGTTAGAAGCCATCGCAGCACCTCCGTTCTTTTATACGCCTAAGTGGCGTTCAATAATAGTCATGATCTCCTCGGCTCTTTTCTCTCCGATACCTTTCACACCCTTGATATCCTTCTCCAGCTCTCTCAGGTCAAGTGTAGGTGCGTCCTCTCTTAAACCGTCAGCATACCGTATGAGAAAGGCTTGCAGCTCCTCACGGGACATCTTCTTTATGGTGCGATAGGTATCACGGTCGATCATATTCTGGCTCATTGTGGTTATCATACTCCTTATTGTTCAAAACTTCGTGGAAAGCCTGTTGATAGATGTGGAAAAGTCAAGATACTCCGGAACAACGGATTCCAACAGCTCACACAAATCATCATCCATGTAGTTATAGTCGTCGGGTATATTCAGGCAGATCACGGTCTTGCCTGTTATGATATCGGAATATTTCTCCCTTATCCTCCGCATATGTTTCTTTTCCATGCAGAAGATGATATCCGCCCAGCCGAGCAGTCCCGGTGTAACTTTGATTCTGGCATTGTTCTCCGTTCCGGCGGAGCGTGCGTTGTGACCTTCGTATCCGTCAAACAGTCTCTCTGCTGTTAGGCTGCGCCTTTTGTTCTGGCTGCATAAGAATAATAGGTGCATAATTCTTGTTTTACTCACCTGTGTACATCATCAAAAAAGGTGTAAATGCTTCTCTGAGAGCAACTACCAAATCAATAGCCTTATTCATCAGATTTCTATAATTGCTCTGATTGTTGAAGTTTAGGTTAGAGATGCAGGTGCATATAGTACACGCTTTCTTGTTTTCCGGTTTGTCCCAGTCAAGAACAACCTCGGCACTTTCTTCTATTTCTTCCTTATGAGAATAAAAATAGTCAAACAGTTCCTTGCTGTCTACAATCCACAATCCGACTCTTATCTTATGCTCCTTATGTACCAGATCAATGGAGATATGACACTTAGATGATCCGACCGCAACAGTATACCAATGATCCGTTGATGGCTTGTGTTTATTGAATGGCTTTCCACGCTCATCTATCAGGTCATTAAACTTTGTCCAGAAATCAAGACGGTACTTTTGTGTTTCATTCAGTTCGCCTTTTTCTGCAAGTGCTTTAGTATTTTTCACAAAGTCATTCGGCTGTTCAACTATCTTGAACATAGGAGCCGGGGCTGAATCTCCAATCCTATATGCATGAATCTCTATTAGAAAGAAGGATACATTGTCGTCTGTGTGGTTGTTCAGCCATTCTATTGCGCTTGCGTGCTCATCTCTTGCATTTGCTACAATCCAGACAACTACACTAGCATCCAGACCGGAAGCATAAGTAATGATCTTTCCAAGATGGTCATGGTTCGTCTGTTCAAGCTGATTTTCAATCAGAACAGATTTGCCGGTAAGTTCATCCTTGCAAATGATATCGCAGCGATAGCTGCCCACGAACTGTTCTGTGTTCACATCGGTCAGCGAAAGGTTGAGAACCTCTCCAAGCGTATGAATGTTCTCTTCCTCGGCAAGCCATTTTGAAAAGTCATATTGCTCATGCGCCCAGACATCACGGATGTCAACTTCTTCGATCTTTCCGAGTTTCATGTACTATCCTCCTGTTTACGCCACCACCTGCAGAGCATTGTTCTTGATACTTTCAATGGTCTGCAAAATAGCCGTTCTCGTTTTTGCATCGAACATCTTGATAAAGCTGAATGGTTTATCAAACGGCGGTTTCATAAGGATTTTCACGTCCTCAATATAGCCGTTGTTCTCAATATGGTTAATGATCTTTAGAATGAACTCGATCTGTCTCTGGTTCAGAGAACTGTCGTTTATAAAACTTGAGAACGCTGCCATTGCACTTTCATGGTTGAGCTTGGCGATTTTTCGGACAAGCAGACCGAAAGGCGTATCTCCATATTCACGCTTATAGTCCTCACTGTCTCCGAGTTCCTGTGTAAGGATGCGTTCCAATTCTGCGAAGTCCTCTTTTGTCAGCGGTAGATTATGATTCAGCTTGTATATGACAGCATCGTTCTTATGCTCTTCGATATAGCGATTGACTTTTTTGCGATAGTCCTCGAAATCATATGCTGCATCAAGAATCTCTCCTTCCTGCTTATCAATTACAGGATCATCAAGTCTCGTAAAAATCTTCGGACGTGTATTATCATCTACAAGGAACTGCATGAGTTCACGCAATTCTTGCCGTACCATTTCGAGTGTAAGGATACTGATATTCTCCCAGAAAGCATCTGTCTGAATATCCTTTATCAGAGTCAGTTTCGCTTTTACCTGCGGAATGGTAGTCTTTTTCTCCAACAGCTCCGCAGTAAGAATCAGTTGCTTCTGGAAATATCCTAACTTCGGGAGCTGATCTATATTTGCAAGCATCAGCCCATACATGAAGTTGTCAAAACGCTTTGCAAACTCATCTGTGTCGTTGCTCGTGATAAGACCTGCAATATATTTCGTTAGCTCATATTTGTCCATCTCGGAGAGAGCTTTGAAGCTCTCTCTTTTTCTGTATTTTTCAACATACTGCTTTTGCAGACGGACAGACACCAGATCGTCAGATAAAGCGCATATTCCATTATAGCAGGATGCGACAAGCTCAGAACGGAATGCCTGATAATCGCTGTCTACAAAATCGCTGCCCTGCAAGGCGGTAATAAGCTGCACCTGCTTACAGAATATGTTTTCGGTCAGAGACTTCGTTTCTCCAGTCTCATAGTCGTTCTTATTTTCACGGAAATACTCGAAGTTTCCGCAGTAATCGAAGATGAGGAAACGCTTCTTGTCGGTGTACTCACCGTCAATGCCATCGGTACAGGACAGACCTTCGCAGAGTCTTGTTCCTCTGCCAATCATCTGCCAGAACTTCGTTTTTGAGCGTACCTTCTTGAAAAATACAAGATTTACACAGGCAGGGACATCGACACCTGTGTCCATCATATCAACAGATACGGCGATAACAGGCATTTCTTTTTGCTTGAAATCATCGATAATTGTCTGTGCATAGCTGTCGCTGCAGGTGATCCTTTGCGCGAATGTTCCATTATATTTGGGATAGAGCTTATTGAACCGCTGCACGATGAATTCAGCGTGTTCTTTGCTTTGTGCGAAGATGATAGTCTTGCCTAGTCTGTCGCCGCCCGCTACCTTGATACCGCGCTCCATAAGATCCTGCAAAACTGTATCTACAGTAGTTTCGTTGAATACGAACTTGTTCAAAGCCGCAGAAGGAATAAAGTCAGGGATATAGTCATCTTCTGCAAAATCGTCCTCATAGCGCTCCTTGTCGGCTTCAGATAGGTCATCATAAGTGATTCCTTCTTCGAGGAACTTCGTCTTTACCTCATAGTTGTAGTAAGGAACGAGATAGTGATCGGTATAAACGGCTGTCTCATAGTCATATGCATAGGTCGGCACACCGTTCTCAACCTCAAAGAAATCGTATGTATTGCGGTCAACATCAGTTTTCGGTGTTGCTGTCAGACCAACCATAAGCGCATCGAAGTACTCGAAGATCGCGCGATATTTCTTGAAAATGCTTCTGTGGCTCTCATCAGTAATGATAAGGTCAAAATGTGCCGGAGAGAATAGCGGTATGCCGTCCTTCGTTTTCGCGCTGTCGATAGCGTTCAGTATGGTCGGATATGTTGAGAACACGATTCGTGCAGTCTTATCATCCTTGCTTGTGCAGAGATTGCAGAGCGACATATCTGGCAGATAGTTCTTGAAGTCGTCCTTCGCCTGCTTGACAAGTGCAGTTCTATCTGCAAGAAACAGAATATTCGTAATATATCCGCCTCGGCTGAGTACATCGGTCAGGCTGGATGCTGTTCTGGTTTTACCGGTTCCGGTGGCCATAACGATGAGCGCCTTTCGGAAGCCCTCTTCAAAATGCTCACATACAGCCCGGATTGCTTCAATCTGATAGTAGCGGTCGGTGATTTTTTCATCGATAGCAATGGTCTTCAGTTTTTTTCGGGTGTCCCGCCGGTTCATCAGCTTCTCAAGGTCTGCTTTGGTAAAGAATCCACTGACTTTCCGCTGCGGTGAGGATTGATCGTCCCAGAAATAGGTTTCAAAGCCGTTGGTAGTGAACATCATCGGTCTGCGGCCGAACTTACGCTCCAAGCAGTCGGCATACAGCACAGCCTGTTTTCTACCAATATTCGGATCTTTACTGGAGCGTTTTGCCTCGATGACTGCAAGCGGCAGTCCGTCCTTACCGAACAGAACATAGTCTACAAAGCCATCGCCAGTTGCATTAGGCATACCTGTGACAGGATACTCTTCCCACACATCGGCATCGGTACCGTCAAACTTCCAGCCCATTGATTTCAGATCAACATCAATGTATATCTTGCGAGTCTTGAACTCGGAAATATCTGTAGGCTCAAAGTTCCTGCTTTCCTGCTTTTCTTCTTTCTCCGCAGTAAGGGTTGCGGACATAGCAGCGATTTTTGCTTGTAGTGCCTTAATTTCGCTTTCCTGCTGCTCAATGAGAGATTCCTGCTCCTTGATCTTCTTTGTGTCAATGACAACCTTTTCAGTCGGAATCAGCGCAGCATCAAAGTGACGTTCTTCGTAGTCAGAACCATAGCAGTAATCCACCCATTCGATAAACTCAAACAGGCTCTCAAGGGAAAGCAACGCATCGGCAGGATTGACGGCTCTCTCAGTATGTACCGCAAGATTACCAAGACGAATGATGAACGGCAGTTTGCCCCATGTCTGGCTGTCAAGCGCAAAGCGGAAGGATGGCTCATGGATCAGTGACTGCAAGTTATCCTTGTAGGGCATAGTGATCGTTCTGTCAGCGGAATACACCCACTTGACAGCGAGTTCCAGAGCCTTCCGGCAGCCCACAGCGCACATCGCAGGAGAAGTGGAGTAGACCTTTTCGGCTTCGATTGTTGCACCAGAAAACAGTGCATATTCTGGGATACTGGCTAAAAATTCAAAATTGGTCATATAATCTCACTCTCCTCATGATAGATATAATCTCAGTGATAAATTTTGATTTGTTGATCTGTTCAGCAAACGAATAATACTGTTCTTGTACTTCAAGCGGCGGACAAATAACCATGAAGTTCGATACGATTGGCACATTGAGATTCGGCATAGTTTGACCGACCGCCATATCTTCAATTGTTTTTTTAAATGACGGAAATGATATGATTTTCTGAATAAAATCTGCTTTCAATAGTCCGTTTGATCGAATTATCATGGAACCAGTGCCGCAGAGTAATCCATTCTCAGATACAACTGCGCATCTTCCCATTTCGCCCCTTCGTCCCATTACAACATCATCTATGAACAGATGATAAGCACTCAGCTCTTCATATTTTTCATCTGACACAGTGAGCTTTAAATCCACAGCAATTTTGCCCCCGGAAATATGCGAGGGATTAACAAGTGCGTGGGCATTTTCGACATAATCTTCTTTGTGCAGGAGTGAACCGAAAGGTCCGATTTTAATCTCAGCTAACTCACTTAGAGGCTTTTTTCCCAATTATGTGGATTAGATACTGGATCTCCAAACATCTCTACAAATCGGGCTTTGATAAGCTCGTCCAGCTTGGCGTGCTGCTGCTTGCGGTGATTGATTATGGATTGTGTAAGCACCAATTTACTGACAATTGCTTTCTGTTTTTCGAGACTTCTTTTCGGAATCAGCATTTTACGCATGGTCGCCTGTGTTAATTTTTGTCTTGTTGCACCATTTACCAAGCCATCAGTATTATAGAACATTAACGAATAGCACAAATAATCAACATCTATTTCAGCTTTCGGTTTCAAAACATGAGCGTGATTGTTTACCCAGCATTTTCCTGATACTCTGTAAGCAATAGGGCGTTCTTTAGAACCAAAATTTCCGCCGTCCTCAGCAAGTAAAACTAATTCATCATCAAAGATATAATCAGCTACATAATCCTGTATGCCGTTAGCACCATAATAAGGATATTCGCCTTTTGTTCTATCGGCTGCTGTAATAGGAACTCGCTGTGAATCAAGTATATCACAGCAGTCCTCAAGCAGTAACATATCCATATTTACATCATCAAACCCGAATTTGTCTGTCATCCCATGATTTTCTGATGAGAATTCTTGACATTGGTTTGATTTACCATAGCGTACTGCATGGTTGTGTCAATCTGAGAATGCCCCAGAATTTTTTGCACCTGCTCGATGGGCATTCCCTTGTCGATGGCGCGTGTCGCCATCGTTCTTCTGAATTTATGCGGATGGATGCGTTCCAGAGAGACGCTTCTACCGAGTTCACGGATGCGAATTTCCACACCGCTGATTTTCAGCCGTTTGTGCGGCGAATTGAGCGTGACGAACAGGGCATCATTATCGTCAGTTCTGCTTTCAAGGTATTCTTTCAGATGAACCTTTGCTTTTGCATCAAAGTATACCCGCCTTTCCTTGTCGCCCTTGCCATAGACAATACATTCCCTGTATTCAAGGTTTATATCATCACGATTAAGACGAACAAGCTCACCGACACGCATTCCTGTTGAATAAAGCAAATCAATCATGGCAAGGTCTCGAATTTCGGTGCAGTAGTCACGGAGCTTTTCTATCGTTTCATCGGAAATGACGCTCTTGACCACCGTTTTCGTTTTGATCTTATGAATACGCTTCATGGGGCTTTTGAGGATATAGTCCTCTTCTTCAAGCCACGAGAAAAAGCTGGAAATATTGCGGCGGATGTTGTCAACGGTCACATTGGAGCAGTCGTTGATTTTCTGATATTCTGCCAGATATTCCCGCATTTCCTCGGTTGTGATCTTCCGCACCGGAGTTGTAACTGTAGTTATCAGATGTTCAATAGTCTTGCGGTAATATTCAATGGTGCGGTTAGAGCAACCCTCGATTCTCTTGGCATCGAGGAACATTTTCAGATATTCCGCATTGCTGATTTCAGTCTTTTCCGGAGCGTTCTCAGCAAACACCTTCAGAATAACCTCCTGCAGCTTCTTCATTTGGCTGACATTCAAATACTCCGCCATCTCATTCAGTATGGTCACAATCTTCTCTTCCATGTTGGTATACCTCTTTCATTATTTAGTATACCAACATCCCTGCGACCATAATGTTATTGTTCTTTTGATGGTATCTTTCCGCTTTTGATGATGTTCATCCAAGTTTTCAGTGTGGATTTTTTTAATATCATTCTTGATCTGACTTGAAATCCTTCATTTTTTTTGACACCATCTTCAAGAACGAAAATGATATCTTCGCCATTGTCATAATCGTACATTGCGAGTCTACCGTGTGCAAAGGCGTTCCTAATATGATAGCAAATGCTTAAAAATTCATTGTATCTGCTTTTGTATATTGCAATACGCTCTACATTTCGTTCCTTCTGAAATCCTTTACTTAAATCGGCGGATTTACACGCTTTCTTCATTTCGTTAGTTTTATGTGCAACGCAGAATGTACTGCCGGGTTTTAACCCCGCGACCTTAAACAGAGCCTCTTTCAGTTTGCCTTTTTTCCAAACATCATTACTCCAGCCATAATGAGATAAGGGCAATCCACTTGAACTCAAATCAATACAAGGGGTATTAATGACATAAAACAGTACTAAATCTTTTAACACATCATCTGCATATGACTCAGGCACTTTCTTCTTAATCCATCCTGGTGAAATAGGAGTCATTTCATAGCCGTTATCTATTTTTTTACTCATTATCCAAAATACTCCTGCATCAAGCTATCAAACAAAAGCTGTGCTTCGTCAAGTGCCTTCTGCACTGCAACTTTTGATTTGTCGATCTGCGCTATGAACTTAGCAAATGTGTGTTGTTCTTCAAGCGGTACATCAAATACCTTGCATTGTTTCAAAGCAAAGATCTTCAGCTCTGCAAAAGTGGTACCTGACGCAATGCTTCCATAATCTGTCATTATACGATCTTTTAGCGTATACAACAGAAATATAGGATCATAGTTTTCACTAATAGAATGCACCCAAAGAACACGTCCATCTTTAAAATAAAACGGTTCATCCGAATCTACAACCCATATACGACCATCCGGGCATATTGAGGGCATTAGCAAATCACCAATTTCAGGTTTACCGGATGCTTCAATAAGCGTATTATAATGCTCCGGGGTTATAAACAATTCCGGTGTTATGCCTTTTCCTTCTGCAAGCGCACCGATTTCAGTTCCTCGGTAAAACGGAATGCCTGTTTCTTGAAGCTCTTCAACGAAAACTCGTTTACTCGAACCTACATCAGATATATCTCCAAGTGCTACAGTTCTCCAGCCTTTAGGATTTGTCCGGCAATCCCCAAACATCTCTACAAATCGGGCTTTGACAAGCTCGTCCAGCTTCAAGAGCTGCTGTTTTCTGTGGGTGATGAGTGTGTATAATTTCTCTAATACTGCCGCATATTTCAGTTGCTGCTGTAAGGAAATATCAGGTACTTTCGTTTCCTCCAAAACTTTCCGACTTATTGCTTTGAAAGTACTACCTGTTCCTTTACTGTTCAATTCTGCCGTTTTTCCTTTGAGTAGCCAATATATAAATTCGACAGAGACTTTGCGTGTATCTGGTGTTATCGCGGCTAAACCACGTCCTATACAGCATCTTTCTCTTGCAAAGTTCAATGCACCTATCGGTGCTCTAACAGAAATCAGTATATCATTTGGGTTTGCAATTTTGGTAGGAGCATTACACCATACTCTTGTAACAGGATATCTTTCACCGAAGTCTGCGTTTCCTTGAAAGAACGGTACACCGTCACAATTGTCGTTATAACTCTTTGAATCCGGAGATTGCCCCATATTGATTTTGCAAACATCAATTAGGTTGATGTAATTCAAGATATCATTCCGTCAAACCCGAATTTGTATGGGTTTGTTTTCCTTTCATTTTATTCTTCGAGCATCTTTCTAAGCTCTGCCATCTCTTCCATGACCTGTGCGTTCAGACTATCCAACTCTGCCATGATTTCACTTGTGGGCGGATACTCCACTGCCACATACTCGGTCTTCTTATACTTGTTGATTGACAGGTCATAGTCGTTGTCCACGATTTCCTGCTTCGGCACGAAAAAGCTCTGTTCGGTGCGCTCTCTGCCGGTTTCGCCGTCAGGATTATGGAAACGGGCGATAATATCGGGAATATCGTTCTCTGCAACCTCGCTGCGCTTGTCATCGAGAGAGAAACCATCCGCTTTCATATCGTAGAACCACACCTTATCCGTGCCGCCTGCATCGGTTTTGACGAACACAAGCACCGCCGTAGAAACGCCTGCATAAGGCTTAAAAACGCCGCTGGGCATGGAAATCACAGCTTGAAGCTGATGGTTTTCGATCAGTTCCTTGCGGATAGACTTGTGTGCCTTAGACGAGCCGAAGAGCACGCCATCTGGAACGATACACGCACATCTACCGCCCTTCTGGAGCAGACGCAGGAACAGCGCAACAAAGAGAAGTTCAGTCTTTTTCGTATCGGTTACTGCTCTGAGATTATCATTGATACTTTCTGCATCGATAGAGCCCTTGAACGGAGGATTTGCGAGGCATACAGTGTACTTTCCGCTGACATTGTTCTGCTTGGAAACACTGTCCTTATAGTCAATGTCGGGATTAGTAATGGAGTGCAGCATCAGGTTCATAGCTGAAATGCGGAGCATGGTTTGGTCGGTATCATAGCCAGTGAAGGTCTTATCTGCGAAATCTGCCCACTGCTCGTCCGTCATAGTATCCTCATAGTGCTTGCGGATGTACTCGGCAGCGGAGACTAGGAACCCGGCGGTGCCACAAGCCGGATCGCATATAAGGTCATTCGGAGTTGGAGCTACAAGCTCAACCATCATCTCACGGATATGCTTGGGGGTACGGAACTGACCGTTCTGACCTGCGGTGCTGAGTTTGCCGAGCATATACTCGTAAAGATCGCCTTGCATATCGAGGTCAGCGATATCATGCGCATAAAGGTCATCAAGACCGGTGATGATCTTCTGAAGTACCTGCGGATTCGGGATTACGAACACGGCGCTATCCATATATCGGGAGAAAGCGGTCTGTACCTGCTCTGCATCCTCACGGTCGTCAATTTCAATTAACTCGCCGGATGCATCGAAATCAGGCAGTTTGCCATATTTCATTTTCTTGACAGCAGGAAATACTCGCTGCGATATCAGGTCGAAGATTTCACGGCTGTCCCTGTCCTTGAACTTGCTCCAACGCATAGCCTGCCCAATCTCAGACTGCGGAAAAATCAAATCATCACTATCCGGCTGTGTTCCCATAGAATTTGCAAATTCTTCAGTTTCAAGCTCTTTTTCGTCTAGGGAGCGTATAAACATCAGATATGTGAGTTGTTCAATGACCGTCAGCGGATTGGTGATACCGCCTGCCCAAATATCCGTCCATATCTTATCTATCTTGTTTTTAATGACACCAGTTATCATCATTTACCTCCAAAAGCCGCTCCTACGGCAGCTTATACTTATACATAATCTATTATAGCACAATCCGCTGATTTTTTCAATACACGATCCGCACTTTTTCGTCTAAAAAGTAAAACTTTTTGTATGCTTCCACAGTTGCGTCTGAGCCTATCACTTCCAGACACCTATAAACAATTCAAAAGCTCTGTGGAGGATTGTCGAATGATACGGCAATACTACCACAGAGCCTATTCTTATCCAGTTTTTTCCCAGCACATCTCCGTCAAAGCCCTCCGACTTATCTCCATTGGGTTTCCGTCTGGTTGCACCCATGCAGCTATATCCTCTCGCCGCAGGATCAGCGGCATCCTGTCATGAATCCCTCGTAAATCTCCAACAGCATTCCTTGTGAGAACTGAGAACACAGGCACTTGCAGCCCTCTACGTTCCTCAATCCGATACAATCCGGCAAGCAGCGTAGATTCGGCTCCTTTCGGCTGTATCAGATACTTGTCCCCAACCTTTGACCGTTTCCCGTCCGGGCTTCTGAAGTGTTCCCACTCAAAGTACCAGCTACACGGAATCACGCACCGCCGCCGGAACCACGAGTCCTTCCACAGATCCTTCTGACTTGCAGTTTCAAGACGGCAGTTGACGATTGGAGCATCGGTTGCCTCGTGGCTGAATCCCCATATCATCGGGAAAACCGATACATTGCCCTCCTTATTCGGCGCAAGAACTGCCGCAACATCGGTCGGTCGCATCTCGCCGGACATGGTAAGCGGCTTGCCGAGATGTCTCATCATGTCATCAGCGAGCTTCAGCTTCTGCGCTCTGGTAATAATCGGAGCATAATACGCAGGCTCTACATAAAAGCGGGTACACATGAAATCACGACCTTTCAGCCCTCGATCATTCGCAGCTTATAGTGTTTGCGGCAAAGCGCCGTGTAGCTCTCGTTTCCTCCGAGCTGCACCTGTTCTCCTTCAGTGATCATCTTTCCGTCCATGATACGGGCATTGAAATGTGCCCTCTTACCGCACCAGCAGATCGTCTTGATCTGCTCAATATCATCCGCAAGCTCCATGAGCCGCTTTGCGCCGGGGAACAAATGGCTTTGGAAGTCCGTCCGCAGACCGTAGCAGATGACGGTTATATTATTCTCATCTACCAGATTGCTTAGTCTATCGATGATGCTCTCACTGAGAAACTGTACTTCATCTACGATGACGCAGTCATAATGCTCTCCACTATAGTTCTCAAGAAAATCCTCTGCAAACTCGCAGGGTTCCTCCAGACCGATGCGAGATTTTATGATCTTCGCACCGTCTCTGTCCTCACATTTCGGTTTGAGCAGAACGACTTTCTTGCTCTTCTCGACATAGTTATACCGTACCATCAGCGCATTGGCGGTCTTGGAGCTGCCCATCGCACCGTATCGGAATATCAGTTTTGCCATTCGTTATCAGTCCTCATATATTCTGTGTTCCTGCTTGAACAGGCGAATCTCTCTGGCAAACAGCATTTCAAGTATCTTATCTTCGCCCTCAGCCGGGAAATCGGATGTTTCTGCAATTCCAAGCACTCTGCCAACGATCTGAATCTTATAGCTGTCATCCTTCTTGGTGTATGGGATCTTCGGATTGACAGAAAACAGCTTGTGGTCTGCAGAAAGCCTCTTGATGATCAGTCCGTCCGGTGTGTTGCAGACCACATCCTCACCCGGATAGGCATCATCGCAGTATTCTATGTAAACGCTGTCACCATCGTGATAGACGGGCAGCATACTGTCACCGACAACGCCGACGACTGCATCGGCTGCGCGGTTTCTGTCGGTTTTCCTCATAAAGCAATATGTCAGTTCCTCATCGGAATATGGTGTACCCGATCCCGCCGCTGCTTTCGTGTACGGTGTCTCGAACAGTTCAAAGGACGCTTTCATCAGCTCATCCTTCGCTTTCAGTTCCTCATCAAGCATATGATAGATCATTTTCTCGATGACCTTCTGTCCGACCGGACTGATGCGGCGGAATTCACGGATCATCCGAAGTTCCTGCTGAGAAACTGAGGTTGTGGCGATGCCGTACAGCTCATCCAGAGACATACCCAGAATCTTGCATAACTCGATGATTGTGTCGTGATCCGGCTTGTATCCATCGTTTTCCCATTTCACTACCGTATTTCGACTGACGTGAACGATCTCAGCAAGTTCAGCCTGAGAAAAGCCTGCTTTGGCTCTGAAGGCCTTTATAGCTGCACCGAACTTTACAGTTTCATCTTCGCTGCTGTTAGATTGTGCTTTTATGCCGGAATCTGCCAAGTGAAGCTGTGCATCAGTAGTCAGAGCTGCATTGGCAGCCTTGGGTGCGACCGGTTTCTTAGGTGCCGTTTCCTCTCCTCCGGTTCGTTTTGTTTTACTTGTTGTTTTCCTGAGTTGTTTATCATCGGTACTCATAACAACATCCTCCGTTCCAATTATGACTCAAAAAATGCACAGCGGAGCTATGCCAAAAGCTGCAGCGACCGCTTCACAGCATTGTCCTGATACACTTTGCCTGTATTCAGAACACTTGTTGAATACATTATAGCACACAATAGCTTTTCTGTCAATAGAAAAAAGAAAAGAAATTCTTTGCAAAAGCTATTGACAAGAAGTACCTGATGGTGTATAATGGGAAGCACACAGACAAAAGCGAACATATGAACGATTCGGCGCGGAAGCTTTGTCAGGCTTATATGACATATGAACAATCACCGCATACTGTTTCTGTTCTATGGTTGTGACCCCGCCTTCGCCAAAAGGTATTTACTGCTGTTGAAACTACAGATGTGAAGAGAACAAGAGAGCATATCAGGAGACACAGGACTATAACAGTAAACAGGGGGGGAAAGACATGAGATCGAAATACTATAACTTTGGCAGTACACCGGACTGGATTCAGGATACTTATCAGTACCCCGATATCCTGGATATCATTGAACAGGAGGAAAAAGCAAAGAAAGCGAGAAGAAGAAAGAGAACTACAGGATACAAGCCGTCCAGAGACAGAGCCAATATCCGTGCAAGATTGGGAGCTGGTGCCTTTGTCTCGAAGGAGGAAGCAGCATACTATCGGCGCACCTGCACACCGTTCGAGCTTGCTGAGCTGGAACGCTTTTGTGCGCTGCATGACTGCATCGGCATTGCCAGTCTTTTCAGTTCGTCCGACAGAGGATTGAACCACGGATACAGCGAAGGTTATGCCTCTACTGTTCTGGAAATGAACGGCAGAAGTTCGCTTGTAATGATGCCGACAGCCACACCGGATATCAATATTGATGAGGATAGTGCTGAGAAAGTGCATACAGTTTTGGACGTGCTTCAGAACAATCTCCATGAGGATTTCGGGGAAGCACTGCGTTTCCTGGCACAGACTTGCCCCACGGATATTACAGAGGCTCTCGGTATGACGGACGCTCTTTCCGTTGAATTTGAGGGGTGCTATGTGAAGCGTGTGGAAAGCTCATGGGAGCAGCGGCTTGATGACTTCAAGGTTGATGTGATCGTCAGTGCTGATTTTATGCTCAAAGTCCCTGCGGAGCATTACTGCGGTGACAAAACAATGCTCGTGTATCGGGATACTCGCAGGACGATCGATTATCGGTTTCGTTACACATTTGACCTCTATGGTGTTAACGGTTATAAGACCTGCAGCGGTCCGATTACGGCACCTGTACAGTATTTTCCGGAAGACCGCATTACAGCACAGAGTGAATGGACGACCAACCGGATACTCAGACCGAACCTGACAGCAAAGGATTTCCCGATCCTTGCGAGAAAAATGCTGCAGGATATTTACCCGGAGGCTTTGGAAACCCCTACCAGACTTGACGGAGAGCTGCTCGTAAAAAGACTGAGCAGATGGCTGAAAAAACGGTACAGCCGCATGAAGCTGCGCCTCCGTAAAGAGCATCTTGGCAAGGGTGACGGTGTAAAGGGACGGATCATCTTTTCGGATATGGAAGTGCTGGATGGAGACGGAGAGCCGATTAAGTTCAAAGCCGGAGATATTGTCATAAATCTGGACGAGATGAGGTTTGATACTGATGTGCTTGTAACAATCGTTCATGAATGTGTTCATGTTTATGTTGACCTGCCGTTTTTCATGCTGCAGCTTATGGCAGGAAAACCACACTACAGCTTCATTGACAGAACAAGCAGATGGCTGAAAAGCGAAAGGAAGCGTCAGGGCAGCGACTATCAGATGGAGCTGATAGAGGAAATGGAGAAACAGGATGAGAAGCTGACTGCCTATGTTATGATGGAAGAAAGCGTATTCCGCAGTGAGTGCGACCGTATGTTTGCAATGACTGGCAATGACAGAACACCGCCTGCACTGATGTGGATGCTGGAAAACCTTTCGGCTACATTTGGTGCCTCCATGCAGATGACCAAAATACACATGAAAGAAGTTGGTATCCCGCAGGCAGAGGGTATCTGGAACTTCATCGGAAACAGAATTCGTGTACCGGATCACGCAGTCAGTGGCGTATGGGGCAGCGGTATTGTATATACGATAGATACACCGGATGCGATTGCGCTGACCGGCAGCTTACAGAGATTCGTACAGGTGCTTCTCAGTGGAAAGTACATCTATCTTGAGGGACACTATGTTCTGAACAGGCCAAAATATGTCGAAACAGCATCAGACGGTACATTGAGCCTTACTCCTTACGCACACGAGCATATTGAGGAGTGCTGTCTGGCATTCAGACCCCGGCGCAGGAGAAAGTATTATGAGTACTCCTGTGGTGCGGCAGCCCGCACAAAGAAAGAAGGCAATGATAAATACAAGACGGTTGAACTTGTAAGCGAACCCGGAGATGCAGACTATGAATCTGAAAACATGAGTTTTTCGGATAATGCACAGCTTTGGGGCGAGTTGGCAGGCTCACTTCACGGAACTTTCCATGATGCCCTGCAGATGGTGCTGGATGAAATAGGCGTGTCGCAAACAACACTTGCCTCCCGTATGGGTGTATCCAGACAGGCATTCCAGAAATGGCTGAAACGGGATTTAATGCTGAAACGTCATGTTGTCGGTATTTGTATTGCCCTTCGGCTGGATATGGGAGTGAGTCTGAAACTGATCGAACTTGCGTCTCTGCGTTTAGGCTGCTATGGCCCTGATCCGATATATCTGCATCTGCTGTGTGATCGAAATATGACTGTTGAGCGAGGCAACGACATTCTGGTAGCTCAGAACTATAAAAAGCTGAATGACGGCAGACAGTTTGAATTTGACCTTCTGGATTTTGACCCAACGACACAGGAAGAACTGAGAAAAAAGTACGGTATTGCAGACGAAAAATAGGATAATCACATTGCCCAGACCGGCGGTTGTTACCGCTGGTCTTTTTTTATGCTCTTTTCAGATACAGGGATAGCTCTTGCTATTGTGCAAAATGACGAATCGAATAATTTTTCATTGCATTTCGGCAACCATTTGGTTGTCAGAATAAAAATACAATTGGATTTATGAGAACGTAGAATCGGCGTTCTCGTAGTATTATTGTCCGTCACTCACGGACAATTTTTGCTGTTTTTCAAAAAGCACGTAAAATAGCCAAAACATTCGGCAACCCCTCCGGTTGGCTTACAAGCCAGAAAAAATATGATAAACTAATACTTGTAAGGGGGACAACCTCCCGAACAAACAAGAGTAAGGGTATTGCTAAAATCGGCATAGGAACGCCATTTCAGAGAACTAGTTGAGCTTGAGAAAAAATGCTCAGAACACCGTTTATCTAAATGTCAAGACCTGAAATGTGAATTTGTGCAACTTTTTCATGGGTTGCCGAATGATCGCCTTACTCAAAATAGCACTCTTTGCCGGATGCATACGGCGGATGGATGTTCATACAGAACTATATCTTGTGGCCACAGGCTCGAACTATAACCATAAGCACGGGGTATAGCTGTATCTGCATCCAACTCGTATGCAGCCGGCTGTTTTTATGCCACCATTATCAAGAAGTAATAACACATTTGTTAGTCAGGGCGCGCACTGGCGGACAGATGCTCATAACGGAAAACAATGCCTGCGGTCAGTATTGACCGGAACAGGTTTCATGAACGAATTTCCGTGTGGACATTGTCTGCCTGCGTGCCCTTTTCGCAGTAAGAGCATCTGCCGCTTGGTGCGTTCCTTGCAGAAAGGAACGATTATGGAAACAATGACGATTACAGAAAAGACCACCCTCGGCGAACTGCTCACACTCCTGAACCTTGCAGAGAAGTCCGGAAAGACACCTACACCAAGAGAGCTGTTTGAGACTGCCGGCGACCCGATAGCAGAAACAAATGACTGCACACTGTTCAGCAACGGTTTTGCAATCTACCAGAACATCACCGGGCGTACCGTTGTGTGGCTGCCGTACTGCAAGAACTTCACATTCTACTTTACCAAACTGAGAGATTCAGAAAAGGACACCTTCAGAGAGTCCTATGAACTGCCGGACGGCTTTCTCGCCGCGCAGCCCTGGATCCTTGCAGTTACTCTGATCGGTGACCACCGCATCGAGGCAAACAGCATGAATCGTACCGGCAGCCGCAGAGACACCACTGACTATGACAGTGCAGACAACGGAGATAAGGACGGCGATGCGGAGCAGGCTTTGGCAGATCCCTATCGCAGAGCCTTCAACTGGTATGACGGACGCATGGGTGAGAATCCGCAGGATGCCGTGGAACGCCGCGAGACCAGAGAAGAGATGCTTGCGGCAATGACGGAGAAACAGAGAGAAGTATTTATTATGTATTACCGAGATGCAATGACGCAGGAACAGATTGCGGGTTTGTTTGGCATTTCTCAGGTGGGTGTGAAACTGTGTTTGTCAAGTAGAAAGTGCATAAAAGGGGCTCGAAAAAGTGCATAGCCCTGTCAGCACGATTTTGAGTGGTGGGGCTCGTTTTGTGCATAGAAGGAGCACGCCCCGTTTGTGTATTTT
>Ga0116145_1001213_pt1 | contig 26558 bp, 27 predicted proteins | sample AD_JPNHG1_MetaG_FD_89747 | JGI IMG/M metagenome (GOLD analysis project Ga0116145, IMG submission 89747) | Active sludge microbial communities of municipal wastewater-treating anaerobic digesters from Japan - AD_JPNHG1_MetaG | ecosystem: Engineered > Bioreactor > Anaerobic > Digestate | place... | reverse complement strand
ATGGTGTAATACTGGATAGCTGGTCAGACTTTCGCCTAGATTGGGCGGAGACGCCCGATGAGGAGTGCCTGGTTCGGCTCTTTGAAATGCTGGATCTTGATCTAAAGCACGTCATTCTTCTGTTTGATAGTATCAAAAATGGGCGGTTCCACCTGAGCAATGCCGACCTGAGCGGGGCGGATCTGTCCTGGGGGAATTTGACAGGCACGAACCTGAGCGGGGCAAACCTGAACAAGGCTGGCTTACGCCATACGCGTCTAGCTGGCGCGAACCTGAGCGGCGCAAATCTGAGCGCCGCCGATATGTCATTTTTAGACCTGAGCAATGCCGACCTGAGCAATGCCGACCTGAGCGGCGCCAACTTAACCGGCGCGAATCTGTCCGGCGCAAAATTAATCGGCGCCAACTTGACCGACGCGATCCTGAATTTTTCGGTTATGACCGGCGCGGATCTGTCTGGAGCGAATCTGACCGATGCAGACGTACAGGGCGCGGTCATGATAGACACGAACTTGACCGACACGAACTTGACCGGCGTAAAAAATATGTACTAATTGGAGGGCAATGAACGGGGAAATTCAACAGCCAATTGATGCTGAATTCGTAGAGGATGCCCAGGATGCTGGCCTGGAAATTGCCACCAGCAACGGTAAATTCTTCGTTATCATCGATACCGAAGAAGACGCCGAAACATTAGAAAAAATTTTGAACGGAGAAAACAGATCATGAACGGCGACGACAAAATCTTTAATCTCATAGCTGAGTGCGGCAAAAAATTTGCGGAGCATCAGCAAAAAATTGATCAGCACAACGCTCGCCTGGAAGCAGAGCGAGCGCAAAAACTTGCGGCGTGGAAACGGAATGTGCTGACCATCGCTGGGAATATTGTCGGGGCAGAATACGCACCGTATCTGATCGTAGAAACCGCGTTCCCAGGTACGTTTGTCGAGGTAGTTCTTGAGTTGCCGGGATGCACAAAAATCAATTTTGAGTTAATCATCGCAGAAGATGAAAAGTCTGGTCGCGTAAGCCGCGGCTTTAACGCGGTTAGCTTTTTCACTGTGGACGGAGAATACGTAGAATGGATACGTATGGAGTCGTTTCAGGACATAGAATTAGCCATTGGCATGTCACGCCACAAGTTTGTGGAGATCGAGAAGATCATTGCGGACAACAGGGCCAAGGCCGAAGCAGAGAAGCGGAAAAAAGCCGACAAGGCCACAGCCAAACAAGAGCAAGCCGCGCCCAAAGAATTGAAGCCAGTGCATTACACTGACGGGAGGTTTCATTTTGTCAGAACAGCCGCCGGCGAATTCGTTTTTCCCGTATTAGCTACCGTGATTTCAAGCATTGAAAATAATGGCATCATTCAGTTTTCGTGCAATGGCCACGTTGCCTACCTTGAGGCGGGAGCTTCCGTCGAAGCGACATATTACAGGCTGAAGGAAAGTAATTCGTAGATCGCGTGTAAAGTTTGCGCTTGCTTGATGGAGTTGGTAAAATACGGGTGCAGTTCAACCCAACCAATCCCAAAGAAAGGACAAGATATGTCAACGCAGATTGCATCCGTTCACGCTATCAGTCCCGCAGTTGTCCATCAAGCCGAGATCGCCATGTACGTCAAGCTGGCCAGACGGTCACGTTCTAAGGGAACAAAAAACAAGGGGGTGCGCCACCGACAACGAAGGTAAATACATCCGCAAATCGTATTCTTGTTAGCGCCTAATCCAGCCGATTAGGCGCTTTTTTATTGCAAAAAAATATCGAATTTCTATGCGAAGTTTTCAAAAAAAAGTTTTTTCTCAGTTCTTTTTCGGAGGACTGGGCAGGGATCGATACACGGTCAGGCAGTAGAATTCAAAGCGGGTAGCGCATTCGCGCTGGGCCAGTGCGCCGACGTAGACGTTTACCGTCGATGGCGATATGCCCAGCTTGCGCGCAATTTCTTTTGACCGTAGCCCCTGGCTCAACAGGGATGTAATTTCATTCTTCCTCGTCAAACGGGTCATGGCTGATCCTCTTAGGCTTCACACCGAAAGCGTTTTGGTACTCCTCTAAGATCAAAGCGCAGTAGACCGGATCGAGTTCAACGGCGTGACAAATGCGGCCCAGATGTTGGCAGGCAAATAGGGTAGTGCCGCTGCCTGCAAACGGCTCGTAGACGTGTGCGCCAAGCTGGGTGTAGGCGCGTAGTCCGGCAATGGGTAGGATGATCGGGAAGGCGGCGGGGTGCAACCCTTTATCGGTTGTGCTGTCGAATTTTTCCCAGTCATCGATAATGGCATCTGGCCCGAAGGATGCCCACACGCCGCGCAAGGTAATGCCGGTGTGGTCGAGCAGTTCTTCCGGCCCATCGCTGCGGCGCCAGGTACGCACGTATTCCCATTCCCGTAAATTGATGGTAGTGCGCGAGCCGAAGGCAATCCCCAGGCGCTGAAACGGCTTGAACCAAACACGATTGCCGCGCAGCCACCAGCCGTGTTTGGCAAAGGGCGCCTCATAGAAACCGCTTACCGGCGTAAAGCCAGGGGAGCCGGATTCATAAACATCGGCATAGTTCATGGTGGCGTAGGCTTCTGGGGTGCTGATGCGGTTGATTTGATTGATGCAATCCCGCACCAGTAGCCGCAAAGCATCCAGCCCTTGGCCGCTTTCGTATTCCAGGCCAATGCCATAGGGTGGCGAAGTAAAAGTGTAGTCTGCCTGGCGACCGGCCATGACCGTATCTATTGCTAGGTCATTGGTGCAGTTGCCACAGAACAATCTGTGTGGGCCAAGCTCCCACAAATCTCCCGGCTCTACTTCCCATTTGTTGGCGATCTCCTGTCGCTCGGCGTCTCGCTTTTCGTTGCGCATCCGCATCCGCTCATGTTCCTGGGCCTGGTTGGACGCATTGCTATCGGCGTTATTCGTGAGATCCGAGACGGAGCGCTTATCAAAAAGCCAGCCAAGATCGATGCCTTGCACATCAGCCGCCATGATCTTCTCTGGTATCCAGGTGAGGCCGACTTCACCGGCGCGGTTGTCTGCAAAGGCCAACTGTCTGGCTTTCCGGCTGGATTCGTCATCGCCGGTGAGGTGTAGGTCGGTGCGCTTGACTACAACAAGGGTGTTGCCATCGGTTTCAACCTCAACGGTCTTGACAAGGCCAGCCGCCTTTGCCGCTTCGAGCGTTTTGTTGCCAGCGATAACTACGCCGTCGGCGTCTACCAAAATTGAGCGGCCCGCGCCAAGCCGTTCAACCGATTTTTTCAGTAAGCCGCGGCCATCATCGTTGCCGGCGTTGGCGTTGTCTGGGTCAGGAATATATTTTGTCAGGTCGCTCATAAATTACCATTTGGCCTTTTTTTCACCAGGCAAGCGCGGGCGCAAAAACCTTTGTTCTGGGCGCGGTCTGCGCATCTTGGGCGCGTCACGGAACGGCACCGGTTTGGGTTCGCCGCGAAAAATACGTTGGGGTTTGGCTAGCTCCTGATATACAAACACCTGAGTTGGCTCGACAAGTCCGGCGAACCACATGGCGGTAGCTAGTTGCGTGCGGGAAGACAGGCGCATGGTGTCGAGCGCGGTGCCAATGTAGCCTTGGGCGCAGCGCTCGGTTACCTTGAGCAGTAGGGCGATTTCGTCTGTGTCATAGCCAGCCGCGATCATGGTGGCCACGGCTTGCTCTTTTTCCGAGAGCGCGGCGAAAGCGCCCTGGATAAATTCTTTTTGTGGGATAGTCATGAAAATTAACTCACTTTCACTGAACAGGTACAGCCGTTCGTCTGGCCAGCCCAGAACGCGCCGTCACTGAATGTTTGGTATAGTCCTACTGCTTCACCGTCCATCGCGTGGCCATTGCATTGGCCCGTCCAAGCTTTGTTTTTCTTGCCCAGCACATCGGCGGTGACAAATTGCCCAGCGGCAAAAGCCTTGGCGGCTTCGTCATCGGCAAAGGAACGCATCATCGGGCGTAGTGTGTCGTCGGTCACGGCGCGCTGCATGAGTTGCTGTAGCTGTAGCTCATCGTGCATTTGGCGCGCCCAGGGGCGATGGGTGTTGGGAGAGGCGGGCATGATGGCCAGCGGCTTTTCAGATTCAGGCTCTTGGTCTGGGTCAGTGGGTGGCGGCATTGAGGATAGCATGTAGTCCACGCGGTTACGGGCGAATTCATAAAGAGAGCCGCCGATCTGGGCCAATGTGGTTTCTCGTAATGTGGAGCGGGCGGCAACATTGTCGCGGCCAAGTTGGGCCAAGGCATAGACGCGGGCAATGAGTTCCTCTTTATCCTCGGCGCCCACCTGAATGGTTGGTGAGCTTGTCGAGGTTAGCGAGCGGCGCAGAATGCGGGCAATGGATGTGGTGTGGTCGCTGCTGAGTGCATGATCCAGGGCAACTTTTCGGGTGCGCTGAAGCCATTCATTGGCTGATGCACGCTGGAGAAATTGCCATTGGCCAGGGCCGACGCCAGCCCATGTAGCGCGTGCGCCGATTTCGTTGTCATCATCCCAGAGGACGGTAGTTGATTCACGCACAAATCCGGTGACCGGATCTGGAAAATTCGTGTATTCGATAACGGGTTGGCCCATCGGGTTTGCGGCCAGGCGCTGGATGGCAGGACTGTCGCGTACCTGTTCGCGCTTGGATTTTATAGTCTGAAGCGAAACGTCGGCGTATTCATCGGAGATAACCGTATTTTCCACGCTGGTGATCCAGTCGGGCAGCACTTCCCATTCGACCAAAAGGCGGCGCGCTTCCTGGTCGTTGATGATGTGCAACCCCTTGGCGCGCGCCTCTAGTTGGGTGTCTTGTTCTGGCACGTTGCGGTCGATGATACCCAGTTGGGTGGCGCCGAATAGCGAAGTGATGATGGCGGCGCGTTCTTTTTTGAGAGCTATGTCATCTGCCTCGGCGGCGGCGTCACGATCAGAGAATTCAAAATGGACCGTCGAGGGGATTACATACTGCTGCATGGCCTCCTGTAGCTGGTTGATGAACTCGGACCCGCCTTTGGTCGAGCCGCGCTGCACACCGGCGGTGACTTGCGCGCCGGATTGGCCCAGCAAAGTGTTGGCCGGCATCCCGATAAATTCTTCCAGCGGAAAGCCCAGGTTCACCGAGAAAGCCGTCAACGTCCAGCGTACCCACTGATCAATAAAAAATCCGTCCGGTAAGCGGCCAAGTTGCACGAATTTTACGCCGATCTCTTTTTCGTCGTCGGCCAGAACAACAATATCTCCGGCGCCATCAGTCATCAGCGAGCCGCGCTTGAACACGGCATCTTGCTCGTTTGTTGCCTCGGAACCCATAAGCGCCTGAACAAACTCATCATAGGACATACCCTTGACCACGACAATGCCTTTGGCTGTGTCGGGCGAGACAGAATCAAAAATATACTGATAGACTGCTGATGTCATCTGGGCAATCTGGATGCAGCGGAAGACCGGGCAGCGGCCAACGCCCCAAGTCGCCAAGCGCGTGGATGGCATAGAGACGGTGCGAATAAAATCAAAGCGCGTCCAGGGTTCACCGTAGTAATCGTAGGGGTAGATATAGTCGCCGGTCGGGGCAAACTCAGTGGGGTCGGTGGCATACAATTCAACGACTGGCGGCGTGCTCCAGTCCCAGGCGTCAATGTCTTGGCGGTAGGCAGCGGTCACCGGCTGGTTGCGGTGCAGATAGATAGCGCCGCCAAAGTTTGAGCTATAGTAATTGAGCGCGGTCAATTTCATTAGGCGCCGAAAGCCCTCGCCACCTTCCGACATGTGCAGCATGTGCAGCGTCGAGTTGACCGTTGCCTGTGGCCCGACAAGAACAAAGCGGCGATTCGATTGGATCATGCTGGCCTGGTCGATGAACGCGCTCAGAAAGCTTGTGCGTTCGTCTGCGGTGACCGCATCGAGCCAGCGATCCATGCGCCGCGTGTCGAGTACAAAAGGCGGCATGGGCGCGTCTCGGATAGCATCGGTCATGGACAAAAGTTTGTGGAAAATGCGTTTAGCAAAGGGTGTCCCCTGACCGGGGATTTGCTGATCCGCCTTTGAGTTGCTATCGAGACTGCCAGGGTTGATCGCAGGAATAACCGCACGTTTCCCCAGCCTGGTTTTTATTCGTTTGTTGTGCCGTGCCATAGTCCTCCTAAAAAGTTTCCTCTTGTATTTCCCTCTAAAATCTGCTAAGATAGTGGCGAGCGCTCAAATCGATTTTTCCCCACCCTGTGGGGGTGTCCCGTATCCACTGCGGATCGATTCTAAAGCCTTTCCCCACCTTGTGGGGGTGTAGCCTCGACAAGCTCGGCTACCGGACGGTGAGCGTTCGACTGAGCGCTCACGCCGAAGTCTTGTCGAACCCGTCCCCACCTTGTGGGGGTGTACCACCAAAAGCCTTGCCGCTACCCATTCCGTTTTCCCCACACTGTGGGGGTGTACCACCGAAAGCTTCACCGCTGCCCATTCCTTTTTCCCCACCTTGTGGGGGTGTACCGTTGATCGTGAAGAACAGCTTTATTCAATTTTCCCCACTTTGTGGGGGTGTCCCGCACCCGATAAGCTTGCCGATACTGTTTTCCCCACCTTGTGGGGGTGTCACATCCTCAGCCCCAACCGGCGCCCAACACTGTTTTCCTTCGCAGTGTTGCGGTGTCCTCCGCCAAACAATGCTTGCCGTTTCAATCTGCCAAAATGGCTTTGGCGCGCCTTACGCATGACCTCTGCGCAATCCGACCAGGCCCAATAGGCGGCGTCCACCAGATCCAGAGAGGAAACAGTTTTCGGGAATTGCTTTAGGGCAAGCTCCAATACTGCATGGGTGCCATAGGTGTGGACGACGCGCCCGCGCTCATAGTCGGCCAGCATCTTCTGGGCGCGCTCAACCTTTGAGCCAACCGCCGCGGTTGCTTTCTCCGATGCAAACTTTGGGATATATTCAATATCGCCGTTGTCAAACATTTCCTGCGCAATGGTTTCGTAGGTGGTTTCCCAGAGGTCGCCGCCTTGGTTGGTTTCAATGCCGACCTTTTTGGCATGATAGTGGGTAGCCTCGCGCAAGGCGCGGGTGATCACCTTGTCTGGAGATTCAACGCCCGTCCAACTGTACAGGCGATAGATACGCCGACGCCCTTCTGGATCTGTGCCAACGCCGTCGATTTGGATGCCTTGGCGGTGCGAGCGTTCACCAGAGGAAACGGCAGGATCTAGCCAGCAGGCCACAAAATCAAAATCGATATTCTCAATATCGGTGTGCTCGTACTCCAGATGGGAAAATACGCCGCCTTCGGATTCCTCCACTTCGTGCTGGGCTTCGGTGAGGAAAGAGGATACGCCCCAGTCACGCATTTGCTGCTGGCAGATAGCAATGCTTTGCCCTTCCCAGGTGGCCGTACCGGCGGTAATCACCGCGCCTTCATCGGTGATCTCGTATTCAAGGCCGTTGATTGCTGGCCAGGGGCCGGAAAGTTTTCGGCTGGTAAGAAAAGCTGCTCGTTTCTGGGACAGGCGCGCAAAGATCCCGTTTGGGATCATAAGGTTTTGTACGCAAAAAATCTTGGTGAAGGTTGCACCGGCTGGCAAGATGGATTTGGTTAGGGTTTCGATCTTCTTTTCTGTGGTTTTTCCGGTGTCGTGAAGTTCATCGAGGTCGTCCAGAATGAAGGCATCTGGCCGATAGTCGTCAAGCTTAGTGCCGCGTAGGGCTGAGTCTAGCCCGAAGGCAACCACATTAAAGCCGCTGGAGGTACGCACCATTGTGCGGTTCCAGCCCTTGGCCTGGCCAAATTTCCCTACCAGCCGCTGGGAAAGCTGAGGGAAATACATGGCCACCTGTGGGGATTCCAAGATACCGGCGATGTTGGATACCGACGCGTTGGCTTGGGCCTGGGTAGCGCGCACATAAAGCACATAGTTACAGACGTTACGGCCACCAAGGGCAACGGCAATCGATTCTGCGGTAGAAGATTTGCCGGCGCCACGCGGAGCAATGGCCACAAACGGATCTGACGGCTCGTCGCGCCTCAAGTTCCAGACCCATGACCAAGCCTCCTGTTGCCATTGGGAAGGCTTGTAGCGGAATTGGCAAATGAGCCGCGTCCATTCCTGCCATGTTTCGATTGTTGTATCGAGTGGTTTTGTTTGTGGGGCGCTGGTGCCGAGGATGCGGTCAAATTCGCCAAGCATGTGCTGCGCGAAAATGTCATTACCGCTTGGCTTGTCCAGGATCGCCGGTAATGACAGGTTTAGAGCAGGCGGATTTTTAACGCGCGGCATAGTGATGCCCCCGCCAGTAATTCATATTGATGAACCCAACGCCGAAAGACGGCAGAACTACGCGCTGGCTAGCACAAGCCCAGCGAAAACAGATTGGTTACTTGGTACGGTTACGCCATCGCGGGCATTGCCCACGGCGGATTCCAGGGCAAGCAAGACATCTTTCCCGTTGGCCTGGTATGCTTCTTGCTCACTATCCCGCAGCATACAGGTTACGCCACCTTGCGGCGCCGGCTGAAACACGACGGTCCAGCCCGTTCGCATGAGATCACTTATGCGGTCCATGAATTTCTTTGTGCTATCTGCGCTCACTTTAACCCCCTTCAGGTAGTCGCTTCACTTCGCCTTCGATAATTTTTGCGAAGTCATTCCGTATTTGAGCAAGCGCCGTCACGTCTTGGACGTGCAGCGCCATCAAACCGAGCAAACGCGAGGCCATCACAATGGCGTGCTCCATCGTGATCATTTGGCCGGCGCGCACCATATAGGATCGCTCTGCATCGACGATGCTTTTGCGCAGAAGCACGGTTTTAGAAATGTCTTCCCAGACCTTTTCCTCTTGCTTCCCGCGCGAAATCATGGTCTTGATAGAGCGTAGGGCGATCTGAAAACCGTCCGTGTCCTGGCGTTGCAGGGACAATTCAAGATCGCTGATTGCATCGGCCAGGTTTTCAAAATCAACACTAGCGGTCAGTTGAGCAATCAACTGGCCCAAACGAGCATCAACTAGAGCTAATTCCTGGTTCATGGCCAGGAGGTTTGGATCATCCAATGAGCGCTCATAGCGCTCAAGTAAGGCGGGTGGAAGATGGGCGTAGCGACGGAGTTCTTGAACTGTTGGCTTGATGGGAGTGCGGGACAGGTTTTGTGGGGCGCATTGAGCACAGTAGCCGGTGTCATCAATTGCTTGCCGCTTGCATCGCTGGCCGTTTTTGCCCTTGGCGCGGCAACGATACGGGCTGTATTCTGAATGAATGAAGCACCGATCGTCTGGGTAGATTGCCTCATTCCTACAGGCTCTACCCGATATGTTCTTGTCTATGCAAGTTGTCATGTCCCAACGCCGAGGCCATTCATTGGCCTAACAGATTTGCAATTTCTCAGGGAAATGGTAAAATCCCTGCCGTTAACTCTTAGTTAACACGCCGATTCTACAGTATTGTCAGCAAACTGTCAAGAACGGTTTAACATTTTTTCAGAAAGACGCGCATAACTTTATGGCGAATCCTTCTATTGGTTTAGATAAGATTGCATATACGACCGGACGGCGCATTTACGCCCTGATGGTCGAACAAGGTTACACCTTGCGCGGCCTGGCCAAACAGCTAGGCGTCACGCCTGCTCACCTTTCAAAAATAACCAAGCTAGATTACGGCTTGTCCACAGAATTACTGATCAAGATTGCCGACACGCTTCAAACCAGCACCGATTATCTGCTGGTTCGTCCAGGCGCAGAGCTTGCGCACGGAGAACTATCCGATGAGGCAAAGTCCATTATCGGCATAGTCGAGCACTTGCCAGAAAATGACCGGCAGGAAGCATTGCGGATCGTAATGTTGCTGTTTGGAAAAGCAGCGGAAACCGCACGGATTGAGGGGGAAATAGAACGGGCATTAAACTTTGTCGAGAAGACTAGGGGCAAGGAGTACCGGGATAAAGTCAGTGCAAGGATAATGGAGAAGTTCGGCTATTTGCCCTCGGCCTGATCGTCGTCCTGTGATTCTTCCGTCTCGAAAATAATTTCCACTTCTTCTTCAATTATTTCCAAGATTTCTTCAAGCGCTTCCAGTTCCATATTTTTTTTCCAAAAAAAAAAAAAATGAAGGCGTACCTTCAGGTTTGTAAACATACACAGTAAACATCGGTAAATATTTATCGTGTATTTCTGGCTAAATCCTTCTTAAGTTAAGGTAAAAGTAAGGACGGATAAACGGCAAATTCGTAACGATCAATAAGTTTGCGCTTGACCTGATAGCGCAAGTGTGTTAAGATTATTGTGTTGTCTCAATTTATTTTGCCTGACCACAAATTCACCGTCATATTTTTTAACAAAGGAGAATAAGATGCTCGTTCAGTTTCACATGCTGCGTACCTTACCGCCGTCCTGCGTAAATCGAGACAAGGATGGCAGTCCCAAAGAGGCATTCTTTGGGGGAACCCCACGCGCCCGCATCTCCAGCCAAGCCCTGAAACACGCTTTGCGTACCAGTGAGCACTGGCAAGAAGCTTTCCCCAATCTGTTATCAATTCAAACACGTACACTCCCAGCTATCATTCGGGAGAATCTGCTACGCAAGGCTTATCCGCTTGAAGGCGTCGAGGCCATTACCCAAGCCGTAATGACGTTTGGAAAGTCGGGCAAAAAAGAGGAAGGCAACAACGAAGCGGAAAAAGCTGTCGGTGTCGCCAAGACCGATCAGGTGGTCAAGATCAGCCCAGCCGAAATTGCCCACATAACCGACCAGCTAGTCACAGCCTATGAAGATGGGCGGCTAGGAAAACTGGGCATCGCAAGGGTGTTGACCCCTGGGCAGTTCTTTTCGGTAGACATGGCTCTATTTGGTCGAATGACAACGGCGTCGGGCCTGAACACAATTCAGGCATCGAGCCAGATGGCACACGCCCTTGGCGTCAACCAGTTGTATGGCGAGATTGACTATTACGTGGCCAGCGATGACGTGGCTACGGGTGGCGGGGCCGGTTTTATCCAAGAAGCAAAGTTCAACAGCAGCACGTTTTATTGTTATGCCAACATCGACACGCGCCGATTGGCGGACAACTTAGGCGGCGATAACGAGTTGGCCGCAAAAGCCATCAAAGAATTTTTGTTTGGATTCGCCGCCTTAACGCCAGGCGGAAAACAAAATTCGTATGGCGCTTTCGGTTTTCCAGATGTAATTGTGGTAGAGGTACTCAAGCGCAATATCCCGATCTCTTACATGAATGCCTTCCAGTCCGTGATTAAGGGGACTGGGACGGAACCGATTATCAGTCAGGCGACAAAGCGTTTGTTTGATTATATGGCCGACATGGATGTCATGTATGGCCTCGTAAAAGAACGAAAGTTTCTCTGCACTGGGGGGAACCCAGCCAGTGTGAGCCTGGACAAGCTCATGGAATGGGTGTCGGACAATGACATCTAGTGTTGTGTTCTTGCGGCTTGCCGGCCCCATGCAATCCTGGGGAGAACGCAGCCATTGGGGAGTGCGGCACACCAGTGATCGCCCGACAAAATCTGGTGTGATCGGGATGATCGGGAGCGCAGCCGGTGTCCACGATGACGCCCGTTTGCGCTTTATTTCATCGTCGTTTCGTATGGGAATTCGCGTTGACAAACCAGGTGTGGTGATCAAGGATTACCACACGGTGATTACCGGCGCTTTGAGTGCAGGCGGAGGTATTAAAGGGGTCGATGGAGAGGCGCAAGTGGTGCTGTCGGATCGTTACTATCTGTGCGATGCAGATTTTGTCGTAGCTCTTATGGGCGACGACAATTCGGTGAACTTTGTCGCTATGGCGCTTCAGGCGCCGATCAGTCCCGTCTACCTTGGTCGGGCCTGCTGCACTCCGTCTTTCCCTATCATCGCAGCGCTGGGCGCTTATGAGAACCTGGAGGATGCACTTCGCGCCTATCCCTACAGCGGGGAAGATGCTGAGTGCGTTGCGTGGATTGAAGATCCGATGGGTGACACCATGCGCAGTGATGCTCCGCATATCTATCACAAGCGCTACCTACCGCGCTTTGAGCGCAAAGTCATTTTGCAGATCGGGGGTAAAAATGTATCTGAGTAGCATCATGCTAAATCCCGCAAACGCAACTGTGCGCCGTGATATGTACGATGTGTACCAGCTTCACAGGACAGTTCAATCCGCCTTCCCAGACGGACTGAATCAACGATCGGCGTTGTTTCGCCTGGACAAAATCGGGCCGAACCGCACCCAGTTACTGGTGCAATCGGCTATCAAACCAGCCTGGAATCTGCCAGGAGATTATGCGTCAGAGATTGGGGTCAAAGAATTCAGCCCATCTTTTGCGCAGGATAGCACCTACAGGTTTCGTTTGTCAGCGAATCCGGTCACGGTCGATCATGGCCGGCGCAAGCCCATCCGAGACGTGAACGGGCAAATGGCGTGGCTTGCTCGGCAGGCGCAACAGGCAGGCTTTCATATATTTTCGGCGGAACCGCGTTCGGCTAAGTTGTACCTGGGCACAAAGGTCACCCAGGTGGCCGATAAAACGAAGGTTGACAACATCACAGTATATACTGTAGTGTTTGAAGGCTATCTGCGAGTTCTCGATCCTGGGCTGTTCCTTGAAAAGCTTTCGACCGGCATCGGGCGAGCGCGTGCGTTGGGCTGTGGCCTCATAAGCGTGGCATCAATGGATTGGGGGATAGCATGAGATTCAATCTACTGGCGGATCGATGGATCACCATCATCCGCGATACCGGCGAAACCGATCAGGTGTCAATGCTGTACGCGCTCACCAACGCGCACAAGATTCGGGACATATACGAAACGTTGCCGACCTTCGCCTATAGCGTGCGTCGGCTGCTTTCGCTGATTGTGCAGGATATTTTCATGCCGTTGGATGAAGAAGACTTCCGCGATTTGATCGAGGCTGGCAAGTTCGATTTGATGCAACTCTTGGCGTTTCAAGACGAATTCGACGCCGAGTTTGAATTAGTCGGGCAGGAAGCCTTTATGCAGGATAATTCAATTCCTGCGGACCAACCTGGCCCAGCCTACACGCCAAAGCCAGCCGCCTACCTAACGCCCGATGTACCAGTGGCGGTGAACCATACTCACTTTCGTCATGTGTCGGATGCAACTACGGTGATTTGCCCAAGTTGTGCGGCGCACGGCTTAGTAAGTTTGCCGCAGTTTGTAACCATCGGAGGCCAAGGGTTTTGGCAGGGAATTAACCCAGGCCCACCGATTTACGTCGAGCCGGTTGGCCACAACCTATTTGAGACATTGGTTTTTTCTATGGTGCTCCCAGAGAATCAGACAAAGACGGACACTTGGGGGCCACCGTGGCGCCGCACTGGCGCCCACCAGCCAAAAACGGTGGACAAAGTAGATAACGCCTGGGGCGGAACATTTCTACCAAGGCGCGTGCGGCTCTATCCTGTCGAGCATAAAGGGCCATGCACCCGTTGCGGAATGCCGATGGAGTTCGGGGTAAAGGATATTATTTATATGTCTGGCCCGAAGTGGATTGGTGAAGCGGGGACGTGGGTAGATCCGTTTTGCTTCTATCGCAAAGGGCGCCCAGTCGGCGCTTATGGCGAATACAACGACTGGACTGAGCGCATGGCAAAAATATTCGCCGGAGATCCCGACAAAAAGGGCGTTCCCACCGCGGTAAAACCCATCATCGTGCGCCAGACCCAGGCGTTAGGCATCAACGTCTCTTGGCGGCTGATCTTCGCCAGGACGGATCAGGCGAAGTATTTTGAGACGGGCGAAGTGGTTGTGTCACCGTCTGGTGGATAGCCCAATAAAAAAACAGGTCAATTGGCGTTCCCCCGATAGCGGCCTATGCCGCACGCCAATTAACCTGTAATGATTGAATTGTATCATGGATCTTACAGAGGTAAAAAAAACTATGGTGGGCAAACATAAAGTTTGCAGTGTCAAGATCACCCTGACCCTAGAGGAATGGGAAAAGGCGTCTCACGCGGCCGGCGAGATTTTGTCCAGCAAGTTCTTTAGTATAAATCCACTCAGTCCGGTTCTCTTGCAGATTTCGGAAAAATTCAAGATCACATCATGCAATTGCCAGTTTTGCGGCAAAGAGATTGCATGTGTCATCGGCGCGCCTGGGCGCACCAGGATGTATTGCAGTGACCGATGCCGGACCTCTGGCTATCGGAAACGCAAGAGAACGGAAAGAGAATAGATTGCGATATTGGGTAATATCATAAGTAAAGGACAGCCCATAATGCTAAAGCCGCGAGGATTTCAAACCGAGTTGAGCGAAGTGCTGGAAGAAATTTATCAGAACGATTACGCGCCGGATCGACCGGCACGCCAAGACGGCTATGTGCCTACGCGTTTCATCCTGATGAATGTCACCCCAGGTTCAGGGAAAAGCTCAGTAACAGCGATTGTCTCTGCCCGACTGGCAGAGCGAACCGGCATGAAGATTTGCACATTCGTACCGCGCGAATCTCTGCGCGAGCAGACCGAGCGTGACTACGGATCGAACATTATGCGTCAACTGTTCGGCCACAATGGCCGAATCAGAGCGACAAAAAACGAAGCCGATATTACGCGCGGCTTGACCGGATGTGTGAGCACTTATCAATCCGCCATAGCCTCTGGCGGGTTGTATGAGACAGAGTTCGATCTTTATGATTTTATTCTCGTATTAGATGAGTGTCATCATTTGCGAGATCCAGAAGTGACAGTAAATCGCCGCCTCAACGTAAGCGCTGGCGGTGAATTGACAGAGGAGGAAAAAGAGGAGATAGAGGAAACAGCGTATTATCGGGCCATTCTACCGCTGGTGCAGAAGGCCAAGCTGGTTATCTTCATGAGCGGGACACTCATGAGGAACAATAACGAAAAGCTAGCCTTTATCCCTTACCGAAAAGAGGGCGCCTATGATTACATAGACGCCACAAGACCAGGCTGGAGATACATTGAATACACCAGAAGCAAATCGATTGCCGAAGGCGCAACACTTCCCGGTGATGCAATCCTTTGTGACGGGCCGGTTCATTGGCTCGACGCAATAACCGGCAAGCCAACGGGAGTGAACAACCTGTCGGAGGCAACTGAGGCCACACAATCGGCAGCATTGTATGCTGCATTGCGCGGTGGCGTGCCAGGCCACGACGAAGTAATGGGGAAGCATATTCTGTCCCGCGCTGTAAGCCACTGGGAGAAGCACCGATCAGATCCAGATGGATTCCCAGGGGCAAAGCTCTTGATCATCGCACCGGATATTGCTACGTGCCAGGATTACATGGACTATCTGAAGAAAAAGTACCATTACCAATCCGCTATGGCCACTAGCGACATGGGGCTAGCCGCAAAACAGGCTATCGCCAGGTTCAAGGGCCAACAACAACCAGAGGTAGATATACTATTTTCGGTGGCCATTGCGTATGAGGGACTGGACGAAAAAAAGATCACCCATGTGGCGCTTCTGACAAACTACCGTTCGTACCCCTGGATCGGCCAGGCCATTAGCCGCTTCAACAGAGCCGAGCCGACCGGCAAAAAGAAAAAAGGCTATCTATTTGCTCCGCAGGACAGACGACTGTACGAAGCGCTGAACTTCCTCAACGCAGATCAGACGGTAAGGGTCTACACCGGAAGGCCGATTGAAGGCAACCCCGGCAACCTGTTGACAATCTTGGAAGAGTTCAACATGGAGATCCCACGACCTACCCCGGTCGCCTCCTCGGTTAAATCCGAGATTGTATTGGGCATGAACGGGGAATCTAACGAGAGGCCAGAGCGTGAAAGAATGGTCAAGGAGACGGAAGACAATTTACGCTCCTCCGGTTTCTCAGAAGAACAAATCAATGCCATTATCACCGACATGAAACGCAGGCTTGGATTGATTCAGGTGGAGCCTGAACAGTATGATCCGCCTACGGAGGCCCAGGTGGAGGCTTCCCTGCGGAAGCAATTGGTCGCTGCTGTTCGGCGCAAAAATGTGGGAAGGACAAGAGGCATTATAGCCGATCATCGCAAGATGAAACTAGAGAACAACGGTCGGCCCATTGGCGAATTACGAATGGTTGATCTAGCCAGAGAGCTTAGGGATTTAAGCTGATGGGCAATTTTCCTTTTGATGTGCCGACGCATCAGTACATGATGTATCGGATTCCAGACAAAGACGGAAAAACCGTGATTGTAGTTGAATGGCAGTTGTTCAATATCGCGGTCAGGCGCTATGTTGAGCCGTTGTATTGGTCGCACCAATGGTGATTCCGCGATGTCAATGGCGCCGTGAGCGCTTTGGTTCAGTATTTCAGTACGGATCAGCCAGAACCTTCCGGCTGGATTCGTAGCATAACTCCAGATGGCGAGCGGCGGTCGCCGTCTATCGATGAGTAATCCCCACTCTGTGGGGGTGTAGCCTCGACAAGCTCGGCTACCGGACGGTGGGCATGTAGATACCGTGCCCACCGTTTATTTCACCGATGTACAAATCTGGATTTTCCGTTTCGTTGACAAATAGGTCGGGCAAAAGCGCCATTGCCCGCTGTTTTGCCAGCCATGAAATACGGTCGCCCACTACCCCCTTGTCAGTTTTAAGCCCCATGATAGCTTTTATTGCGGCCAGATCTGCGCCGGCATCTATCATATCCGACTGAAAAGTTGCCCTTAGATCGAACGGTGAGAAAAACGGTATGCCAGCCATCCGCGCTCTATCCCTCAGCGCCCTCCGTATTATATCGACGCTGAGGGGTGTATCCACCTGTACTTTGGCATTCGCCAGGAACTTCCCGATCAGGTAGCCCGCCGAATCCCCGCGCTCAACCATCCATTCATCCAGCTTTCGCTTTAGCCCAGGCGTAAGCGGGATCATGCGCTCGTTTCCGTTGTTGCTTCTGACCAGCAGGGCGCTTTCCTCTGGCCGATAACTTTCAAGGGTGAGATTGCAAATATCGGATTGGCCAAGCCCAGCAAAACAGCCTAGCCCGAATAGGAGCACGTCACGCAAACAAATGTTTCTTTTTTTCTGGTAGTTTTTGCAGAAAAGAACGAACGCTAATTTCTCCTCCGCACTCAGAACGCGCCGCACATGAAAGGTTGCAGAAAAACCGTCAGCAACTCTGGTGTCAACTTTGGACATATATTCTTCTGCGGTTATGAACCCGTTTAGCCAGCACTCTTTTATGAGGCTGCGCACCGTACACATTGTCCCTGTTGCTGTGCCTTGGCTGTAGTTCTGGACAAGCCAATCATTGATGGCCAGCAAATGCTTTCGCTCTAATTGATGCCAGGGAAAGGTTAGCTCGTCGGCCAATCCGTTTGATGCGGCCAGGGCCACAGCCTTTATTCTGGGCATGACGTATGACAGCACGCTATTGCCGCGCCGCTTTGCGTAAGTAAGCACAGGGTGAGACTTCGGTGAGAGTAATGCGATAGGTTCTAGCCACATCGACTGATCTGCCAGCGGCGGCTTGGGTTTCGATTTGTATGCCATGCGGGGATTATACAGTTTTTGTGCTGGGCAGGCCAAGTTTTTCTTGCCGTAGATAGGGCGCGAGAATGTTCATTCTGGTAACCTATTTGCCTTCTTGTAAAGTTTGCGCTTGACAAGCCCGCGCAGTTGTGTTAAAATTGATCGTGTAAGTTAAACACTTTGGGTTCGGAGGAGACAATAATATGAAGAATTCTGTACGTGTGCCTGCACTTGTGCGCAACGAGTGGTTTGGCCAGATCAAAAGGATTGTCGCAGAAAGATACGGCTTAGATGAGGGCAGACTTAGCTGCGCATCTAGCAATAAGCCAAGTAATGTTTTCGGCATAAGCGGCGTCTATGGCCAGCAATTGCCTGAAAGCCTCACGGGGGAAGAAGTATTAAAAATTCTCGCGGAGTTGACCGGCGACAATATCGAAAAGTTGACAAGCGCGCCGGCTTCCGAGGCCGCTGCTGGCCACGGCGCAGGCGGCGACCATGTTGACGCCTTTTACCTATCTCCTCGCGATTACTTTTCAATGCCACGTCGGGGGTAGACGATGAGAGTAACTTTTCACAATAAAAGCGTGAGCGCTTTTGCCGTCGGCGCGGCCATACACTACGAAGCCGATAAGGTCTACTACGCTTCTTTCGCAGGCGCACAGGCCCAATGTTCTGGGGTCTGGGCAGCAATGGTCGGGAGCAACAGCACGTTTCGGTGCAATTGGCATCGACACGGCAATCAGGCGTTAACGGGCGCAGGTAACATGAAGCGCCATTATGTGCAATTGCCGAACAGCCGCATGTGGCACATGGTTGTGTGTTACACCCCCAAAAATTTATTGCTGGAATGCAATACGGAATTTATTGCGAACACCAGCGATGAAGAACGGCAGATCGCCCGCGAAGCTGCGTTGCCGAATCTCTACCGGCAACTGGTTTATTTCATAAACGACACCACCAAGGCTGTCGTGGATGAGAAGTGGGGGGCTGGCCTGTACGCTGGCCTGCTTAAATATAAGGCGATCACCGAGCTTAGGACATACGGTGATTGTGTTGCCGCCGCTCTGGTCCGCCAAGTTGACTGGAAAACGGCATTGCCCAAATTGATTGAAGATGGATTTGTCGGAGGGTGACTTATGCGATTGGCCGGCATTGAAAAAGCGGGTTTCTACCCGACCTGGAATCATTCTTTAGAGCTAATTTGTAACTCGGTCAGAGCACAGCGTTTTGCTTTGCTGTTAGATCCTTGTGCCGGCGAAGGCGTTGCGTTGGCTGCTTTAGCCGGCGCGCTGAAACAGCGCGGGGCAAAGGCGAAAACATACTCGGTAGAGATCAGCGAGGAGCGCGCTGTTGCTTGCAATAAGGTCATAGACGTATCGCTGCATGGCGCGTGGGAACACATGAGGTTTACAAGGAACGCTTTCGGGTGCCTGTTTCTGAATCCGCCCTATGATACAGAATTGGCGGAATATAGCTACAACTGCCGCCAGCGCTGGGAAGTCTCATTTTTGGAAAAAACAGTAGACGCGCTGTGTGAGAACGGCTTGCTCATCTACATTATCCCCGTAAAAATTTTGCCGCTTGCAGCGCCACTGCTTTGCGAATGGTTTACGGGCGTCGAGGTTTACCGACTTCCCGACGAAGACTATGAACACTTTAATCAGGTGGTCGTGTTCGGCTACAAAAAGGGCGCCAAGCGAGCCAATATGGAATTGGGCAATTGGCTTCGCAGTTTTTCCGAATATCATCTGCCTCCTGAAACACTGGATCAGATGAAAAAGACGTGGCTGATCCCAGAGCAGCGGCCATCCGCCAATATCAAGCTGTACCAATATATGCTGTCTGATGAATCGCTCGTATCCGCCGTAAAGACACACGGCGTACACACAACCAAAAACTGGAAAGCGATCCAGCGCTACAGCGATGAGGCCGTGCGGTTTCGGCCAGTGTTGCCAATGCGCGACGGACACCGTTCTAGCCTGTTGGCCAGCGGTCAAATGGGCGTGATCGACCTTGGTGCCATCCTGGCCAAGGGGCGCGCCGAAATTAGGCACGTCGGCTACAACAGCGAGGGCGAAATAGTCCCCACGTCCGATAAAAAATGCGTGGCCATCGTAGACAAGATCGAGCCGCATATCTATACGGTCGATAAGGCGACCGGCGCGCTTAACGATATTCAAGATCCAAAGTCTCTAGGCGAGTTCATGGTGGCCCACGCGTCCGAGATCGGCAAGTGCATGGAGCGCATGTATTTGCCGATTTACGAGCGGCCCAGCGCCGAGGAGTGGGCCGTAACTGGGAGAATCGGCAAGGGCAAAACATTGCCTGGCCGCGCGGAGACGGGCATGTTGGATGCCCAGCGGCATGTGGCCATTGGCCTGCACCGTGCAATCAAGGCTGGGGAGAAGGCCGTATACCTGGTGGGCGCAATGTCCACCGGCAAGACGATCATGACCACAGCCATTTGCGAATTGGGTAACCGCTATCCTGTAGCCGTGTTAGCCCCTGGCCACCTGGTTGAAAAGTGGGCGCGCGAGGTTAGTTTATACCTACCAGGCGCATACGGCAAGGTTATCGAATCCGTGGCAGACATGGATGATTTTGTCCGTAACTACAAGCCTGGCGACAAAGCCTTTGCGGTCTTCGGCAAAGAAGACGCCAAGTTGGGCGCAGGATACGAGCACATTAACTACCGACGAACACGCTTTATCAGTGAGCGGGTTGCGCTCACCGATGAAAATGGCGCATACATCCGTGACGCAGAAGAAAAGATCCAGTACAAAACGGCATGGGGCCGCACGCGCAAGGTGCTGGTTTGCCCTCGATGCGGCACCGAGGTTCACTTCAAAGACAGCAAGGATCTCTCTCGGTGCAAGGGGGATGTCAAGCGCTGGGACGAAGGCGAAGGCAAATGGATCTATATCCGTTGCAATGAGATTTTGTTTCAGCATGGAAGGCACCACAACAATCATGCGCCGCGTAACGGCTGGGAAGCCTTGGGCAAGGCCACGGATCTGGCCAAGGCCGACCGAGCCGAGTTGTGTGACGATATTCGTCCAGCCCAGACAGGACGCATGTACCGTTGGCCAGTGGCCGACTATGTGCGCAAGAAGTACAACGGCTTTTTCAAGGCATTTATTGCCGACGAATGCCACAAGTACAAAGGCAAGGGCACGGACCAGGGACGCGCTTTTCATCATTTGTACAGTGCCAGCGGTTGCACCATCAACGCAACTGGCACGCTGTTTGGCGGCAAGGCGTCGGACATTTTCTTTATGCTCTATCGCACATCAAAAGGTGTGCGTGACGATTTTGATTACAACGGGGAGACCGAATGGTCGGGAATGTACGGAAAAACCAAACGGATCTTACGCAAGGGTGAAGATGATGATGTCGGCACAATGAGCGGGCGTGTACGGGCCAAAGAGCTTGTACGTGAATTGCCGGGTGTGAGTCCGGCGCTGTTTAGTCGGATTCTCAGTACAACGGCGTTCATCAAACTGTCCGATCTTGGATTTGCTATGCCGGCATACAGCGAACAAATTGTACGGCTGGACATGGACGATGATCAGGCCGCACAGTACGAAGAAATGGATACGGCGCTGTTAGAGCGCATCCGTGAGTATCGCAAGAAGCGCGATTCAACCTATTCAAAGATGGCCCTGTCATTGTGCTCGGTCTGGCAACAGGTGGCCCTCGGTCGGCCCAACTGTGGCCACCGTGAGGAAAAGGTCACTTGGAGCTTCAACGGCGTCCGTGAAGACTTCTGCAAAGATGATGGCCAGCCGCTTGTGCTGGAACCGCTGTACGATGACAACCGCTTGACCCCCAAAGAGCAGTGGCTTGTGGACTACTGCAAGCATCAAGCCCGCCGTGGCCGCAAGTCCATCGTCTACGTTCGCCAAACTGGCGAGCGTGACATTCAGCCCCGCTTGGTGGCCATCATGCAAAATGCAGGGGTACGCGCGGTGACCCTGCCCAACATCGAATCCAAAAAGCGGGAAGCGTGGATAGACAAAAACATCAAGGATTATGACGTGATGTTTACCAACCCGCAACGGGTGGAAACCGGGCTAGACCTGATTCAGTTTTCGGAAGCGATCTTCTACGAGATCGAATATAGCCTGCTGATTTTATGGCAAGCCATGTGCCGTGTCTGGCGGCTGGGCCAAACGCAGCCGGTAAAAGTCACCTTCTGTGTCTACAAGAACACGATGGAGGAGCGCGCCCTGGCCTACATGGGCGAAAAGATGAAAGCGGCAATGACCCTGTACGGCGATGACGCCACCAGTGTCATGACCGAGGATACCGACGACGGTGAAGATATGCTGGCCAAGCTCACCGCGGCGGCGTTGCGTAAAGAAAAGGTAACAACCGATGGCCTTGCCGGTTTAATGCAGGGCTTTGTAGGTAGTGCATACCGAGAGGACAATGACAATATGGAAGAAAATAACGCCCCGTTGAATGCGGATGAGATTCTGGATGAGGCGGAAGCAATTCTGGACAAAGCCTTTACCGGAACAGAGGATGAGCAAAAGGGCGCGCCCATTCCGGTGCATCAAGCCGGTGCGAGCGAGGGCGTTGCCGTAGATGCTACGAAACTTACAGCGGAAGAACCGGCGCAACAGGTGACTCCCGTCGAAGATCCACTGGAAGAATTTGTCGTGTTGACCGTTACCGAAAAAGACCTATTGGAAGGCCAGCAGGCGCTACGGGCAGCCGAAGCCTACCTTCGCCTGATCACAACCATGCCGTGAAGTTTGCGCTTGACTACCCTGGTTTGCCCTGCTATAATGGGCAAATCAGGGTTCGTTTCGGCGGGGATTTTCTATGAGCAAAATTCAAATTGATCCGACTATCGATCACGCTTTGGCTTTGGGCGCCAAGGCTTATTTGTCTATCAGTGGCGGAAAAGATAGCCAGGCCATTGCTATGCGATTAGCCCATATCGCACACGGCTGTTTGCACATGGATTTAGGGCGCGCCGAATGGCCACAAACACCCGCTTTTGTTGAGCGCATCGCCAAAGAAGCTGGTTTGCCGCTGCATGTTATTCGCCGTCACCAAGGCGACCTGGTGCAGGAGATTGGTGAGCGTATGGCCAAGCTGCACGGCACCGGCAAGCCCTTCTGGCCCAGCGCAGCACAACGCTACTGCACCGCTGACCACAAACGTAGCCAGGCAGACAAGTTCTTTCGCCACCATGACCTGGTGATCTCTATCGAGGGCATCCGTGCCGACGAGTCGCCAAAACGGGCGCGCGATCTCCCTCTCTCCATCCGTAAACAGATCACGGCCAAGTGCTTGCGCGACCTTGATCCCGCTAAAGCCTTGGCCAAGTGGGAAGCCGAGCGGCCAGGGCGTCTGGCTCTAACCTGGTATCCAATCCACGGCTGGAATATAGATCAGGTGTGGGAAGCGTGTGGCACATCGGCGCAAGCCCTGGAACTGTTACGTGAGGTTTACAGGAACGGAGACAAAGAACTGGCCTTTAGTGAGTGGCCGTGCCACCCAGCCTATGTCATGGGCAATGAGCGGGTGTCCTGTGCCATTTGTGTTCTGGCCAGCGAGAATGACATCCGCAATGGCGCTACCAATCATCCGTGGTTGGCAGATATTTATCTTAGTTACGAAAGGAAATCTGGTTTCACCTTTAGACACAAACGCTCTTTGTCCGAAATCATACAGGGTTCGTAGGAGACACACACATGCCGTTATTATGTTATGTTGAAAAAAAGTTTTCGAGCAGATCGTTGGTGCTGATCGATAAGTGCAATGAAATCATTGCAGACTACGTGCGGCAGAGATTTAAGCTGTCTCTGCGCCAACTATATTACCAGTTGGTCAGCCGAAACATTGTCGAGAACACCGAGCAAAGCTATAAGCGTGTTGGCGATTTGGTCAACAATGCCCGCTTGGCTGGCCTCATTGACTGGGACGCCATCGAGGACCGTGGCCGGAATTTGCAACAGCATTCCCACTGGAGCAGCCCGCAAGAAATTATAACCGCGGCGCGAAGAAGTTTTCTACTGGACAAATGGGAGAACCAACCGTATCGCCCAGAGGTTTGGGTCGAGAAGGCGGCACTTGAGGGCGTTGTATCCGCCGCGTGTGAGCCGTTGGATGTCCCTTACTTCGCTTGCCGTGGCTACAACAGCCAGAGCGAGGAATGGACCGCCGCCATGCGCCTGAAGAAGCATGAGAAAAACGGCCAGACCCCGATTATCTTCTATCTGGGTGACCACGATCCTAGCGGCATCGATATGACCCGCGACCACATTGAACGGCTGGAAATGTTCATGGGTGGCGTGGAGGTTGTGCGAATTGCGCTCAACATGGATCAGGTGAATCAGTACAAACCGCCACCGAATCCAGCCAAAGAAGTTGACAGTAGGTATAAAGAGTATTTAGCCAAATACGGCGATGAATCCTGGGAGCTTGACGCCCTGGAGCCACAGGTTTTGGCGAATTTAATCACTGATCACATTCTGAGCGTCCGCGTCGAGGAGTTGTACAGAGAGACGATCCAGCAAGAGGAGGATCAAATCGCCCTGCTGAAACAGGTAGAGATAAAATGGCGAGCTATCGCCAAAAAATTGAAGGACGGGGAAATTTTATGAAAACCAATGATTCTTTACTCCAGTGCGATCCTTTCCTCAAATGGGTGGGGAGCAAGCGCGAAAGCGCCAGAGCCATTGTCGATCTGTTACCCGCCGGCAACTGCCTGATCGAGCCGTTTGTCGGCGCCGGGGCAGTCTTCATGGCGGCAAACAAGTGGCCAAGCTATCTGTTGGCCGACCTAAATACAGACCTGATCGATCTGTATGAAGACCTTTGCACATACCGCGAAGGTTTTATCAGGCAGTGCGCCAGCTACTTTCCAGGCAATGATAAAGAGCTTTATTACGAGCGCCGCGACCGCTTCAACAGCACGCCGCCGTCATTGGAGCGGTCGGCATTGTTTGTTTACCTTAACCGGCTGGGCTTCAATGGCCTGTGCAGGTACAACAAGAGCGGCGGCTACAATGTCTCATTTGGCGAGTACAGGACCGTTCACTTCCCGCTTGAAGAAATGCTAGGCTTCGCGGCCAAGGTGGCGCGGAGCAATGTGAAATTTTGCTGCGCCGATTTTAGGGACACAATGAGCGCCGCCAAGCCTGGTGACGTGATTTATTGCGATCCGCCCTATGTGCCGTTGAGTGCCACGTCTAGTTTCGTGGCATACCAAAAATACGGCTTTACTCTGAAAGAGCAACTTGATTTGATCAAACTGGCCAAAGAGCAGGCGGCAAAAGGGGTGACCGTGGCCATCTCAAATCATGACACGCCGGGAATCCGCCAGATGTACGATGGCGCCCGTTTTGTTGAATTTGAGATTGGCCGCTCGGTCAATAGCGACACAACCAAGCGCGGTAAGGTCAAAGAGTTGCTGGCCATCTTTGTAGCAGCAACCCAGCAAGAGGGCTTGAGCGTCGGTGATGTAGTCAAGGTAAAAGGCAAGAAAAAACCGTGCAAGGTGATCAAGATCAGCGGTAGTCTGGCATTGGTTGGCCAAGCTGATTGGACGTGCTGGTTTGATAAGGACAAGGTAGTCAAATGGAAACCACAATAGGCTGGACGGCAACAGCGTTGCCAAATGGTGAGGTTCTACCAGGGTTCACCTGGAATCTATGGTGGGGGTGTCAGATTATCGGGCCGGGGTGCCACAATTGCTACGCCGAAACCCTGGCCAAGCGCTTCGGTCATAATGTCTGGGGTAGGCCAGACGCCACACCGCGCTATTTCCCCAAGGCAGCGTTTCAGAACATTGAAAACTGGGACAAGCGCGCCAAGGCGCTGGGTCATCGGCAGAAAGTTTTTTGTATGTCGATGGGTGATTTTCTGGAAGCCCATCCGGCGGTTATCTGGCAGCGGCATGAAGCGTGCAAGATTATGGAGCGGTTGGAATGGCTGGACATTCTGCTACTGACCAAGCGGCCAGAGAATGCCCGTAAGTTCTTGCCGGCATCCTGGTTCAACGGGCATTGGCCAGCCCATGTGTGGTTCGGCGTCACCACCGAAAACCAGCGGATGTACGATATACGTATCGGTGATCTAGCAGAGATACCGGCACCGGTGCGCTTTCTGAGCATCGAGCCGATGCTAACGCCGGTCAAGTTGCGCCGACCAGATGTGACCAACTGGGTAATTTGCGGCGGAGAATCTGGCCACAATTCGCGCCCAATGCAAGAGGAATGGGCCACGGATCTGCGCCAGCAGTGTGCGGAGCATGGCATCCCATTCTTTATGAAGCAGATGGGTACGGTCTGGGCCAGGAAGAATGGCAAGGCTGGCAAGGCTGATGATATTCGCCACTTCCCAGAGGCGCTACAGGCGCAGGAATTTCCGACGCAAAAAGTTTGCGCTTGACATAATTGTGTTGGTGTGCTATACTTGTCTACGTGGGTCGATGTCGAAGGGTTATCATTCGGTTTATCCTTCGGCGCTAATTTATCCACAACTGTGGGGGGGTCGTCTAGTGGTTAGGACGCCAAAACATCGGCTGCAATTATCATCCGGTTCGCTGGGTCGCTCGTAGCCGGTTATCGAATGTGGATCGGGTAACACAGGTTCAAATCCTGTCCCCCCCACACAGTTAGGAGAGGTAGTTTAACGGTAAAACCAAACATCGGCTGCAATTATCATCCGGTTCGCTGGGTCGCTCGTAGCCGGTTCTCATACTCGAAACATGATGATGCAGGTTCGACTCCTGCCCTCTCCACTAAGCGGGTCGCTGTTGGTCGGTTCTCAACGCTTAATGTTAATTTTCCGACCATCGTTTTTTTTATCCGCTTTCTACTCGGTGATGGTGTAGGCAAGCACACTGTCTTAAAAATTATCGGCTGCAATTTTTCATCCAGTTCGCTGGGTCGCTCGTAGCTGGTTATCGGACATAGGCAGAGGAGTGGGTTCGTATCCCACGCACCGGACAAACCCGTCTCCAACGGGTCTTTTTTTTATCCGCTTTGGGTTCACAGGAGACACACACACATGAAGTACACCAATCCTCACGCCGCGCTCAAAACTGGGCAGAAACGCCAGACCAAGCCAAACCAAACACCGAACAACGAAGGCGGCTACGTCTTCAAGCTGGATTCGTGGAAGCGGCTAGAACGCTTCTT
>Ga0116145_1001206_pt1 | contig 26630 bp, 20 predicted proteins | sample AD_JPNHG1_MetaG_FD_89747 | JGI IMG/M metagenome (GOLD analysis project Ga0116145, IMG submission 89747) | Active sludge microbial communities of municipal wastewater-treating anaerobic digesters from Japan - AD_JPNHG1_MetaG | ecosystem: Engineered > Bioreactor > Anaerobic > Digestate | place... | reverse complement strand
TTTGTGCTTGATTTTTGAAGTATTCAAATATTTCTTCTAAATGTTCTTCGTCCATTATTTCATTTAAGAAATAATCGATATTGATTTTGGTACCTGAATAAACAATCGTATCTATTTCGTCTAATAATTCGTTAAAATCGAGACCTTTGGATTCGGCTAAGTCATCAAGTGCTACTTGGCGGTCGATGGCTTGTATGATTTCGATTTTTAGTTTTGACTTATTAGCCACTGTACGTACACGTAAATCTTCGGGACGTTCAATTTCATTTTCACGTACGTGAGTACGTATCAAATCAACAAATTCTTGCCCATAACGTTTAGCTTTACCAATACCAACACCAGGAATATTTTGAAGTTCTTCAATGGTAATAGGGTAGGTCGTAGCCATGGCTTCTAACGAAGGATCTTGGAATATAACAAATGGAGGTAACTCCATGTGTTTCGACATCTTTTTACGTAAATCCTTGAGCATGGTAAATAAAGCTGGGTCCATCGCTCCAGAGCCTCCACCACGTTGTGGGGTTTCTTCCACTTCATCGCTAAACTCATTATCTTTGGAGATAGTGAATGAAGTAGGCTTCTTTAAATAGTCTTGACCAGCTTTGGTGATTTTTAAGACTCCGTAATTCTCTATTTCTTTAGCAATGTAACCATTAATCATGGCTTGGCGAATGACCGCACCCAAAAGTGCGCCTTCTTCGCCCGTAACGGAACCAAACATTTCTAACTCTTCGAGGTGATACGACTTGATTTCAGCGGTTTCTTTACCGTTGAGAATGTCGATGATAACTTCGGCTTTGAATTTTTCTTTGCCTGCTACCATCGTTTCTAATACTGCACATAATAAATCTTGAGCTTCCACTTGTTTTTTAGGGTTGATACAGTTGTCACAATTACCGCAATTTTCCTCGGTATATTCTTCGCCGAAATAGTGCAAGAGCAATTTGCGTCGACAAATAGACGATTCTGCGTAAGCGGCAGTTTCTATTAAAAGTTGTTTGCCGATTTCTTGTTCGGCTACAGGTTTTCCCTGCATAAATTTTTCTAGTTTTTGCAAGTCTTTGTTATTGTAAAAGGCAATACATTGACCTTCGCCACCATCGCGGCCAGCACGTCCTGTTTCTTGGTAGTAACCTTCCAAACTTTTGGGTATATCATAGTGTACTACGTAGCGTACGTCAGGTTTGTCGATGCCCATACCAAAAGCAATGGTAGCTACAATTACCTCAACTTTTTCCATCAAGAATTTATCCTGATTTTCAGAACGAACGTTAGAGTCCATTCCTGCATGGTATGCCAATGCCGAAATGCCGTTTAATTGTAGAGATTCGGTAATTTCTTCTACTTTTTTACGGCTCAGGCAATAGATGATACCCGATTTGCCAGCTTGTGATTTTACAAACTTGATAAGTTCTTTATCAATATTATTATTTTTGGGACGAACTTCGTAATAAAGGTTAGGGCGGTTAAATGATGATTTAAACACAGTTGCTTCGCTCATGCCAAGTGTTTTTTGAATATCATGTTGTACTTTTGGCGTAGCTGTAGCCGTAAGCGCTATCACAGGAGCGTTTCCTATCTCGTTGATAATTGGGCGTATACGTCTGTATTCTGGGCGGAAATCATGTCCCCATTCTGAAATACAATGTGCTTCGTCAACAGCGTAGAATGAAATTTTGATAGTACGTAGAAACTCAACATTGTCCTCTTTGTTGAGCGATTCAGGAGCAACATACAAGAGTTTGGTTTTTTTACTGCGTAAATCTTCCTTTACCTCTTCAATGGCTGCTTTGTTGAGCGACGAATTTAAAAAGTGAGCTACGCCATCTTCTTCGCTGAAGTTGCGCATAGCATCTACTTGGTTTTTCATTAACGCAATAAGTGGCGAAATAACAATAGCCGTTCCCTCCATCAATAGTGATGGAAGTTGGTAGCACAACGATTTACCACCGCCTGTGGGCATCAGTACAAACGTATCCTTACCGTTTAAAACGTTCTGAATAATGGCTTCTTGATTTCCTTTGAAGGTATCAAAGCCAAAATGATTCTTTAATTCTTCGGTTAATGCCGATTGTTTTGCCATTAAAATTCCTCTTGATTAATGAAAAAAAAGTCACAAAAAATAATCTGCTTTACTACAGATTTTGGTTTTATGTTTAGTTTATAATGTTGATTATGAATAATTTATCTGATAGAATAGGTAATTATACAGACATGTTATCTAATCGCTTCAAATAATAAAACAAATTTAAAGACAATTTTTTGATATATCCAAATGTTTTTTTACAAAACTTACTCTTTCCAGTTTTTTAGTAACGTGTATAGACGTTGTACAGGTAGTCCCATAACATTGTAAAATGAACCATCAATACGTTCTACGCCAATATAACCAATCCATTCTTGTACACCATAACTGCCTGCTTTGTCCATTGGTCTATATGTTTCGATGTAGTAATTTATTTCATCGTCGGAAAAGGTGGCGAATGTTACTTTTGAAACGGCAGTAAATGTTTCTTGGCGTTTAGTGGTGGTAACGCACACACCTGTGATGACGTCATGCGTTTTTCCCGAAAGTGCTCGCAACATTGTTTTTGCTTCTGTTTCGTTGCTCGGTTTGCCATAAACTATGCCATCGAGCCATACAATAGTATCGGCGGTAATAAGCATGTCTTGTGGTGCGAGTTGGTTCAGATAGGCATCTGCTTTTTGCTGCGCTAAAAATTGTGGAATCGCTTCACCTTGCAGTGTAGCAGGATAATTTTCAGTTAATCCATCAATTACTTTTACGGTAAAGTTCACATCTAATCCACGTAATAGCTCCTGCCGACGTGGCGATTGTGAACCTAAAATGATATTGTATGGCACTTGTAGCATAATTAAATCACTTGAAACAATCCAAGAAATACTAAACCATATGCTTTAGCCAACAGATAGTAATAGACTAAACTGTATAACACACCAATGACCATAATAAATTTAGTCAATTTTGCAGCGTGTTGTAATGCTTGACAATTTTTACTCCACAACAGGGCTATCAAACAGATACTTGGTGCTACAATACCAAACAGAAAATAGCGTAGTGTTATAGAACCGTCGTTGGGCAAGTGCATGTAACTCACAATTAACCATCCTAAAACAGCAACAGATACTACAATAAGTGCTGTTACAATCCATTTTGTGGCGGTGATGCCCCATACAATAGGAATTGTGCGACATTCCATTTCACGATCGCCATATTCATCTTGTATATCTTTGATGATTTCACGAATTAACGTCCAGACAAATGCAAACGCTGAAAATCCTGCAATCCAGGCGTAAAGTGTGCGTATCACGGGCGTTTCTTGAATCAAATCACCATAATGGAGAGAGAGCAAAGCGCTTTCTGCAATTACCGGTAGGAGCGGAACCAAAGCAGCTGAAAGCGCCACAATGAGGTTGCCAATGAGAAATTGGCGCTTGTAAGAAGCTGAATAAAACCACAACATACCTGGAACAACTATAAAAATAAGTCCCAAGGTCATGTTCCGTAGAACTATTGCTACCGCTAAGCCGATAACAACGCCCAAAGCTGTCAATACTTGATATAAGCGCATAGCGGTTGATTTTTCTATAATGGTGCCAATCAATACACGGTCTGGACGATTGATGCGATCTATTTTTAAATCAAAATAGTCGTTGACTACATAACCGCCAGCAGCAATGAGTACAGTAGCTAAAATCAGGCATAAAAGCATCCATGATGGTGTGCGTGTTTCGAGATGAAACATAGTTAATGTAGGCATTATAATTGCTTTTGCCATTAAAAGCTGTATAGCAATGATAAACAGTAAGTTTTTGTAACGAATGAGCTTGAGCATAAGGTTTTATTTAATAATTTAATTCTGTTTTAGTTTAAAATTTACCAGCCAAACGCTTCTTGACCGTTCATCCAGTGGTCTTGAGCTTTCAGAACTTGTTCTATTACATCGCGACCGCAGCCTTGTCCGCCGTTTTTATCACTCACGTAGCACGAAATGGCTTTAATTTCTGGCGCAGCGTCAGCAGGACAAACGGGTATGCCAGATAGTTTCATTACTTCGTAATCTGGAATGTCATCGCCCATATACATTACCTCTTCTGCTTTCAAGTTGTACTTCGCAAGAAAGTCGTTAAAATCGGTTACTTTATAGTGTGAAGCCAAATAGATGTCTTGAATGCCTAAGCTACTAAATCTAATGCGTATTGCTTCTGTATTTCCACCAGTAATGATAGCGATGGGATAGCCTTTTTTTGCAGCTAAATGTAGTGCATAACCATCTTTTATGTTAATCATACGCATAGGGTCGCCATTGGCAGCCAAAGGAATGCAGGTGGCTGACAAAACGCCATCAACATCAAAAGCAAAGGCTTTGACTTGGGTTAAAGCTTGTTTAAAGTTCATAGGTTTATGTTAATCGTTTTTAGTTTGTTCAATAGACTGCGTGAGTTGTTTGTAGAGTTCTTGCCATTCAGGATGTTGTTTGAGCAGCTGTAAATGTTTGCTTATCACTACTTGGTCGCCACGTTGTGCAGGACCGGTTTGCGATTGACTTGGAGAGAGTGTTTTGGCTTTTTCCAAAGTTTCGGTAATGAGTGGTATAAGCGGTTCAAATGGCAAGTCTTGCTCTGCCAATATCTTTTCAGCAATAGCGTATAAATGGTTTGTGAAATTACATGCGAACACAGCTGATAAATGAATAAACTCTCTCTGTTCGTCTGTGATAACAAACACTTTTTCTGCTACGCGTTTTGATATAACAGTTAGTTTATCAGCGTTTTCTGTAGAGTTTGCGGTGATAAAAACTGGTATGTTAGTAAAATCAACCGTTTTCTCTTTTGAAAAGGTTTGTAGCGGATAGAAAACACCATAATTTAGCTGTTTTTTTACAAAAAGGCTCATTGGCATACTACCAGCAGTGTGTACGTGCAACCCTTGTGTTACCGAAACGGTGTTGATAACTTCTGCGAGCACATCGTCTTTCAAGGCATAAATATAGAGATCGGCTGTGGGCACGAGTTCGCCTAAATTTGTTGTAAATGGAGCATTCAGCTGTTCTGCAAGTGTTTTGGCGGCCTCTTTTGTGCGACTGTAAACTTGCACAATGTGCAAGCCACGGCGGTGTAGCGCCAATCCCAATTGTGTGGCTAAATTGCCAGAGCCAATTAATACGATATGTTGTAGCGGTTGATTCATCAAAATTTGTTGTAGTGAATTTTGTCGTAGGCGAGTTTTTCTACATCGTACGGTTTGCGCTCTTCGTCCTTATAACCTATAGTTATCATACACAATACGTGGTAGTTATGAGGAATTTGAAGTAAATCTCGTACATACGCTTCTGATGTAGTTGTGTCGTTGTATGTTCGGTTGTGTACTTGTACCCAACAACTGCCTAAATCTAAATCGGCGGCTGCTAGTTGAATTATAATGGCGGCAATAGAGGCATCTTCATACCACACATCACATTTTTCAGTATCATAAGCCACTACAATTGCGAGTGGAGCATCGGCAACAAATTTACTGCCAACCTCTCTACACGCAGCAAGTTTTACCAACGTTTCGCGTTGGTCGACTACAATAAATTCCCAACCATTAGCACGCTTGGAGGCAGGCGACATTAACGCAGTGCGTAAAATAGCATCTACTTTCTCGGTTTCTATCGACTTATCGAGGTATTTACGTATGCTGCGACGGTTTTTTATAAGGGCTTCAAAGGTTGTCATATTCAGGTTGTTTGTAGCATTTGTTTACATTCAATCGTTTCAAGCTACAAAGATACAAATTTACCGGTAAATATGGCGAATCAATTTTTACTATTTAGACTTTTTTGTAACTACCTACGTTGAATTGGTTACTTGCAAAATAATTTTGCAACTGTTATGATTTTTTTTGTGATTTATTGCCGGAATTTATTTTTAATGATTACTTTTGGCAGAGATAAGCGTTTCATTCACCTAGGTTTTAAATTGATAGTTGCGTCAAGAAAACGTTGCAGGTAATGTTAACTCAAAGAGAGACAGTGCAAGTATAATTTCAGCATTTAAAATTGAGTTCATAAAATATTATTCACCTTAATAATTCTACCCATGGCACTAATTGCAAAATCCGATCTTTTTTATTCAGATTATTCTTGGACTGTAATCCCTGGAGATAATCCTAAAGTTACTGGCGAACCCGACAGTACTTTGTTAAATCGTAAGGAAGGTTATGAAATAATTGATTTCATAAATAAACTTTCTGAAATATTCGGTTTCAAACAAAAGGCATCAGCAATTAAAATTGAGAAAATGATTCGAAACGAAGTTCCGGATAATTTGCATAGTCAGAGAGATATAAAAGAATGGATTAGGAAAAACTGGTCAAGTAGCAAATGTTAAATACTACTGGTAACATCAGCTACCCGTCAAGTGTTGCGTGAGTGTTTTTCGGTTTGAAAGGAAATCCCTCGCAGCCGCCCAGCGTGTTGTTTCATACGTAGGTCGCATTTAAATAAGTTTTTCGAATCATATCATAAACTCATGTAAAACCTAATCAATGGATAAGATATTAAAAACACTTTATTTAAGAGTTGATTCAACTAATAAATCTCTTACAAAAAATGCAATTTCACAATTAATAATCAAAATTTTATATTCAAACACAAAAAGATTGACAGTTAGAGAAATTTGTTCAGAGTGTAATTCAGTGATGAAATGCAACGGAACTGATGCTTTAGTTGAATCTATTGCACAAAGGTTATTGGATGATAATCAAATAAAACATAAGTCGGGACAATATTACTTATCTACAGCAAAAAGAAATAAAATTGATATATCATATCAAGAATCCGAGTCTCGCTTAGATAGAATAATAGATACATATTTTAAACCATGTACAACTGATGTTGATGAAATTAAAGGTTGGCTAACCGATTCAATTATAATATTTTTTAGTGAATATTCATCTGAGTGGATTGCTGATGTTTCATATAAACATTCAAATGCTATTGCTCATAGCAAACATAATATCCTTAGTTCTATTGAAAGTAAAACATTAATTGATAAAAGACTAGTTCAAAGTGAGCGAAAGGAGTTAAGCGAAAAATTTGTAGCATTTATTACAAGTAAAGATTCTGATGTTGATGCTCTTCTGTGGGAGTACGGAACATCTGCTTTTTCAGCAAAATTAATTAACGCTTCACTTGGGGCGGATCAACTTGCAATTCAGGCTCTTACTGATTCTAAATGCGTGTTTGATACGAACGTATTAATGAATATTGGCTTAGAATCCAGCGAGTATTTTTCTGCATTTAAGTCCTTAGAGAAAGTATTTCATAAATTAAATGTTACACCAGGTTACTTATATATAACACAAGAAGAATATAAAAGAACAATTGGAAACAAAAGAGATGAAATAATTAACAATGTTGATAAATATCCTTATAAAGTAATTAAAGAAACAAACGACACATATATCCAAACAGCCTTAAAACGTGGATGTCGAAATACTGATGATTTTAAAGAGTTTTTTAATCAAGTTTCCCATTTGCCTGATAAGATTGAAGAAAAAGTTAAGATATGTCTTTTTGATAGTGATAAAGAACTTGAAAATGCCGTTAAGCAAAACCAAACTGACGAAAAAAAATTGAATGAATTAAATTCAATTTACAAGAGTTTTACGGGCAAAGATAAAAGACCCTCTGCGTTGTTGCATGATGTAGGCTTAATTGGAGGTGTGAACTATTTAAGAGAAAAGGGTAAATGTTTTATTCTTTCTCAAGAAATTTCGGTAAATCAATTTGCAAAAGAAAAGCCATCAATAAATGACCTGCCTCTTTCGATAAGATTAGAGACATTAATTAATATGTTGGCCATTGATAATGGTGGAATTGAGATTAATCCGCAGGATTATACTCATCTTTTCGCATCTATAATTAAGAAAGGACTAATACCCAATAAGGAAATATTTAAAATAGCTGATTTGTCAAGAATGCTTGAAACTGAAGCTCAAATTACTCAATTGCCACCTGATGAGATTATTAAAATTGCTAAAGATGTTAATCGCAATAGGGCAATTGGTCTGGAAGACGAGAAAATAGGTTTGGAGTTGACAAGAAAAATTCAAGGAGCAAAACTCAAAATTGTTGATGATTTGCAAGAGACTAAGATACTTCTTGATAATGAGCAAAAGGAAAAAGACTGGTATAAAAATAAAGCGGATAAATCAACAAGTGCTTTCAAACGACAAATTGAAAAGGAAGAAAAAAAGAAATATCGCAATAGCATAAGAAATGTAAAAATAATATTCTTCATCGCTGTCCCGATTTCTTTACTTCTTATTTCAGCAATTATCTTTTACATTTTCAAGAATACTACGATTAATTCATTAACTGGATATATTTTTGGGGTGATAACAGATTTATGTGTTTTTGCATTAACATCATTTTTTGTTGCTATTCCTAAAGTGAGAAAAATGTCGAGGGATAAAGATCTTGTTGTTTCAGAAAATATTAGAAAGAGATTAGAAGAAGAATTAAACTAAAAGTGTAAAATACGTGGAATATACAAAATCGGGGTTTAATGCTTTTATAAAGGTTATCGATTACTTTTTTTCGTATAATGTTATAGCGAATAACCATTCCTTCTATTTTTTTTAACTTTTCTATTGTGAAGTAATTATATTGTATGAAGACCCTAAATTATTATACAACAAAAACAGCCAAAAGAATTTCTTTTGGCTGTTTTTGTTTGTTGCCTCACAAGGACTCGAACCCTGACGTACAGAACCAGAATCTGCTGTGCTACCATTACACAATGAGGCAATGCTGATTTGCGTCTGCAAAATTATAAATTATTTTTTGAACCAGATACTAAATCGGGCATTATTTATGACTCAATGCGGTATTAATTGTCGGTTGGTACTACATAAACTTGTCCCGTAACGTAGCGAACTACCTTGATATGAGCTCCTTTGCTAATAAATGCGCCATTGTCGGCTACAGCATCGTACCGTTTGCCATCTACTTCTACTTTGCCCGAAGGGCGTAAATCAGTGGTGGTTACACCAGTTTTTCCAACTAATGTGAGTTGTTCTGTGGGGACACCTACAAATCCCGAGGCGGTTTCTTGCGTAGTTTCTAAAGCTAATTTGCGGAAAATACCTTTTGTACCAATTTTCCATGTGAGGTACAGAATAACCACAAAACCTAGGAGTAAACCCAACATCACGGTAAAGAGCGACCGACCGATTTGTCCTGTTGGTACGTTTTCAAAATTAAAATTCACATTATCGATCATACTCATGGTTAAACCGAAAACAACCAATAGAATACCACTAATGCCTGCCAAACCAAATCCAGGAATGACAAAGATTTCTAAAATAATCAGAATCACCCCAATAGCAAATAGAATAATTTCCCAACTGGCAGCCAAGCCGTCGATATAAAGTGGCGCAAAGTAGAGTATAGCGGCTACCACTGCTGCAGCTAGTGGAAATCCAATGCCTGGTGTTTGTAATTCAAAATAGATGCCGCCGATAATCAGCATAATTAGGATACTTTGTAAAAACGTGTTGGTTAAAATTCCTTTTAAACTATCCAACGTACTTGGTTCATACACGTGTAGCGTATAAGTGCCCGCCGCGTAACCCGCTTGGGTTAAAACTTCTTCGATATTTTCAGCCGTGCCTTCGCAATAACCGTGTTTCATGGCTTCTTCGGTGGTAAATGTGAGCGTTTTGCCCGAATCGATGAGGTTTGGAATCACTGTGCGGTCGTCCACCATGGCTTCCGCAATGAGTGGTTCTCGTTTCCAATTGCCCAACGAATCTTTGCCTTGTGCTTCGGCTGTAGAGCGCATTGTAGCGCGCATATACGATTGATATTTATCGGGCATTTGTTGTCCATCCGTGCCGTTTACTACCGTGGTAGCGCCAAAACTGGCACCCGGTCGCATATAAATTTGGTCACAAGCTATCGAAATCAGAGCACCTGCAGAGGCAGCATTGTTGTTGATAAATGCAATCACAGGAATTTTTGAGTTTAAAATAGTCGTTCTGATGCTGTCGGCATAAATTACTTCACCACCGTAGGTATTCAGGTTGATAAGGACTACGTCAGCATCAAGTTCGGTAGCTTCTGAAAATCCTTGTTTGGTATAAATCCATGTTTTGCTATTGATCTCATCACGAATATCAATTTGGTAAATCGTGGTGGCTTTTGTACTAACGAGTGTGGCGAATAGTGCTATAAAAGTTAATATCTGTTTCATAATCATTTTTTTAGGTTTTTAATTCATCAGTGTTTTTAGAACTTCTTCAATGGAATTTACTTCCTTATCGTGTAAATGGAAACTACCATGTTTTGCTTCTATAGTTGTTGGCGCCGATTCAGATAGCTGAATGCCACAGCGAATTAGTGCACGTTGTAGCCATAAAGTGGCTGGTTTTTCACCAATCACGTTTACATGTAAAGGTCCTACTAAATGGTTGATTTTAAAATGGCCATCATTTTCATCGAACTGAAACGCATGACTGCCAAACGCTTCTTGAAATTTGCCAGTTAACATCAAATCTTCAGGAATGCCCACTTCTATGCCTTGTGGCTTCATAAGCCAAATTTTATCCGCCATTTGTAAGGCTAAATCGAGTTCGTGTGTCGATAAAATAAAGGTTTTTTGTGTGTTAACCGATAAACGGCGTAATAATAGCATAATCTCTACACGATTAGGTAAATCGAGGTGTGCCGTAGGTTCGTCGAGCAATACGAGTGGAGTATCTTGAGCTAAAGCTTTAGCAATTATCGCACGTTGTTTTTCACCATCGCTTATTTCTGTTAAGTAGGCGTGCGTTTTGTGTGTTAAATTCACTTGTTGTAATGCTTCAGCTATTTTGGCTTCGTCGATATCAGAGAGGCTCCCTGCCCAATTAGTATATGGAAATCGTCCTAAGGCGACTAAATCGTGTATGGTCAGATTTTCTGTATCAATAGCGTCCGTTAATACTAATGAAAAAAACGTAGAACGCTCAAAATTAGTTAGTTTATGTACCGATTTTCCTTGTATCGTAATCTCTCCTTGGAGTGGTTTTTGTAGTCCTGCTAATGTGCGTAATAGGGTGCTTTTTCCACAACCATTGGTACCTGTAAGACAAATCAAATCACGCGTCTTGGCGTGTAAATTTAGGTTGCTTTGTACAACGTGACGCCCGTATCCTATATGTAAATCACTTGTTTTTAGCATGTTTATTTATCAGCTATTGCTTCTCTTTTTTAAAATAATCCAAATGATAATTGGAGCACCAACTAAGGCACTAATGGCATTTATAGGTAACGTGTAACCGTCAGATGGTAATTGTGTGGCTAAATCGCACAGCAATAGTAATGAAGCACCGCACAACATAGTTCCCGGTAGCATTATGCGGTGATTGGACGTGCGGAATAGTCCACGTACCAAATGCGGTACAGCCATGCCAATAAACGCAATCGGACCAGTAAACGCAGTAGTTGTACCAGCTAATAACGCCACGGCAATGATAATCAAAAAGCGAGTTCGTACAATGTTAATGCCTAAACCTTGTGCGTAGTTCTCGCCTAATAATAAGCCATTTAATGATTTTTGAATGGTTAACGCCAACACTAAACCAATAGCTACGAGCGGCAACATAACTTGCATGTAGGTCCAACTTACCGCCGAAAGGCTACCAAATGTCCAGACAACGAACAGTTTGAGCGAATCAGGATTACTACTGTTTTGTAAAATAGTAACTAGTGAACCAGCGATTTGTCCAAACATAATACCTACAATTAAAAGCGAAACCGCTTGACGCACACGAAATGAAATACCCAATACTAAAAGTAGTACAAATACACCACCTAAAATAGCTGAAATAACTAATCCCCAGCCACTTTGTATAAAATGCATCGGAAGAAACGAACTTCCTAATAGAAAAATAGCTACGCCTAAACTAGCTCCTGAACTTACACCCAACACGTAAGGACCTGCTAGCGGATTGCGAAACAGTGTTTGCATCAATAAGCCAGCCACTGAAATAGAAGCTCCTGTAATAACTGCCGTTAGTGCTTTTGGTAAGCGAAAATTGAAAATTATTTCGTGATAAATCGGATTGTCGGAGAGTAATGCTTCGAGTGGTAACCGCACACTGCCAAAGGCAATATCCAGCAAAAAGAGTAGTGCTGTGAGTAAAATTAGCCCTACAAAAAGAAGTGTATTTTTAGGTAATCTATTCACAAATAGAAAGAAGGTTATAGTGTTATTTTAAACGAATTAAGTAAGTGGGTGTATAATCAGGCAATAGTTTTGGATGTAATGCCCAAATCACATCTTTCAACACCAAATCGGGATGCACTATGGCGCTTTCCCAAAAATCGTTGGCACCACTGGGCTTTGTACGTGCCCAAAAACCATAAACTTCGCCTCTTTGCGCTGACGTAAATAGTTTGTGGCGTTCGTCCATATTGATAAGTTCCGATAAAGTTGCTACAGGTGCATTTAGCCAAATATCTGCATCAGAAAATTGGTTTAAAACTGTTTCAAAATTGAGCGGTAAACTACCAGTCGTAGTGTCGTTAGCATAAAAGTAATCAGCACCCGCATCTACAAATAGGCGTCCCATATAACTCTGTCCACCAGGCATATACCATGTCCCTTTAAAGTTTCCTCCAGCTAAAACAGTTGGTTTTTCTTGTGCTGCTTGTGCTACCTGTTTGGCTACGTTGTAACGTTCGGCCATAGCATCAAATAGTTGACACGCTTCAGCCTCTTTATTGTAAAAAGCAGCTACAAATTTTATCCATTCAGCACGACCAAGTAGTGATTGTTCAGTCCATTCATTATTGAATAGTAGTGGAATTCTTGACTTTGCTAGCTGTTTTGCATTATCGTCCTGTTGATTATAACTTGCTATCATCAAAGCATCAGGTTGGAGTATTAACAGACGTTCTATATTGGTATTAAAAGCGTCGCCTAGACTTGTGATTTTTCCTTCTGCGTAAGCGGTGGCTATGGTTTCATTATAAATCAATTCGGGCGTGCATACGCCAGTTACCGTGTGAAGTTTGTTCAATACGGCTAGAAATTCAAAATGAGTGCATGAGGTCACGGCTAATTTGGTAAGTGGTACACGTACTGTTTGTGAGGCATCAGGTGTTTGTGTGTTCTTGTCAGTTACCAAATAGTAGGTGGAAAGAATTTTGCCTTTTTGCCAAGGATTAAAAACGGTGATACGTTTGTAATGCGGGAAATAATCCAGTTTAAATCCAGTGGCGTAAGAAATGGTTAAGGTAGAATCGGGTGTTTGTTCGTCGGTTGTTTGTTGCGCTGTACGTCCACAACTACAACCAATAATAACCACTAGGAGATAAAAAAATAGTTTTTGCATGACCAAAATTCGTTTGTCTGGCAAAGATAACCATAAAATAATAAAATCGAAACAGAGTTAATCGAACTTTATCTTTTTTAGTGAATTGTAGATGTTATAAAAAAGACGCAACTAGTTAGTTACGTCTTTTTTATGTTCTGGTTTCAGTTTTCTTATTTAACCGCCTTAAAACTCATATCCAAACTTTTAACCGAGTGGGTGAGTGCGCCTACTGAAATAAAGTCAACGCCACATTCGGCATATTCACGCAGTGTGTCGAACGTAATGCCGCCAGACGATTCTGTTTCGTATTTACCGGCAATCAACTCTACCGCTTTTTTGGTATCAGCTGGTGAGAAGTTGTCGAGCATAATGCGGTCAACACCTCCAACTTCCATCACTTGGCGAATTTCATCGAAATTACGAACTTCTATTTCTATTTTAAGATCTTTTCCTTTGGCTTTACAATACTCTTTAGCACGGTTAATAGCTTTTTCAATGCCACCTGCAAAGTCCACATGATTATCTTTAAGCAGAATCATGTCGTACAAACCTATGCGGTGATTGCAACCACCACCAATTTTTACTGCTTCTTTTTCGAGTAAACGTAAACCAGGTGTAGTTTTGCGTGTGTCGAGTACACGTGTTTTGGTGCCTTCAAGTAGTTTTACATATTGTGCTGTACGCGTAGCAATACCGCTCATGCGTTGCATTACGTTGAGCATTAAGCGTTCTGTTTGTAAAAGTGACTGAATAGGTCCTTCTACCACAAAAGCAATATCGCCAATTCTTACAAAATCACCATCTTGTAAAAATTGAGTCATTTGTAATTTGGGGTCGAAAGCGTGAAATATACGTTTAGCCACTTCAACGCCTGCTAATACGCCATTTTCTTTAATTATGAGTTGCGATTGTCCTATAGCGTCGGCAGGAATGCACGACAGAGTAGTATGATCTCCATCACCAATGTCTTCAGCAAACCAAAGTTTGATGAGTTCGTCTAAGTTATCAATCATTTGATCCTTCTATACGTAATTGTTGTACTAAATTCTTCTTTATCAGGAAATAAACACGATAGGTGCCGTTTGTAGTTTCAAGATTTCCAATGACAAATTGAGCATTTTCTTTGTCGCCTCGGTGCATGATTGAAAAGCGAAGTGGTGGATTTTTTTTGAAAAAGTCGTTTAAAATTGTCTTGGTTTGTTGTTTGGTAAATACGTTATTCGCATTTTTAATTACCAATTCAACATTATCGTTCAGATGTTCTGCAATAGCATCGCTGTAACCGCTATTAAAGCCGGCTACAATATCGGGTATTGCATCCATACGTTGCGCATATAGTGCCAAAGCGAATACTAGCGCAATAAGAGATAAAACGTATTTTAAGTTTTTCATAATTATTTGTTTTAGAAAACTACCACCAATTACCGTGCAAAAAACATACCAAAAGCATATTCTTTGAAAAAAGTAGTATTTAAGTTGGTTATTACTCTAAAAAAAACGAAATTTGCAAACATATTACACTCGGCAAAGGTAAGGTATTTTTTTTGAAACTCCGAGCGTTATTGTACGATTTTTGTATTGTTTAGCCTGATAAGTTATTAACCAAAGTATTAAAACTTATTCTGTTATAGCTACTTAGTTGAAAACTGTTGGTAAAATCTTGGAGATTGACGTTATTTTGAACATTTCAAGGGTATGAAGTTAACTTTACTTTGGGTGGGGAAGACCACAACGACCTATTTTACAGAAGCGACTAATGAGTATTTATCGCGCTTAAAGTTTTACTTACCTGTGGAGGTGGTTACGATTCCTGATTTGAAACAAACGAAAGCGTTGACACAATCTCAACAGCGTGATAAAGAGGGTGAATTGATTTTGAAATCACTAGATGCGAGCGATTATGTAGTCTTATTAGACGATAAAGGAAGGCAGTTTACATCTGTTGAGTTTGCCCATTGGATTGAGCAGCGACAACACGCTTCAGTAAAGCGCTTAGTTTTTGTCATTGGCGGTGCATACGGCTTTTCGCAGGCTGTTTATGACCGCGCGAATACACTTGTTTCTATATCAAAGATGACGTTTTCGCATCAGATTGTTCGTCCAATTTTTGCTGAACAGCTTTATCGTGCTATGACTATTTTAAAAGGGGAACCTTACCACCATGAAGAGAGTTTATTGACGCTAAAAAAATGAGTTTATCTATCCCATCATCGTAAATTATGAGTTCGAGAAAAAAGTTTTTAGCCATTTTTATTGCACTGTTTGTCGCTATTGGTTTAGGTGTATTGTTTGAACATTTATACAAGCAATCAGATGATAGCGAGTCGTTGCCTATAAATTTGTTTCAAAATACATTTGCCAAAAAGGAAAAGCAAGCTGATAAAACCATCGCCGATTTGCAAAAAGTGGTTGTAAATGAAGTGTGGGAGCGGTTGCAAGGGTTTGAGGTAAACCATTCAGACATTTCCTACTATATATTCAAGGGGCAAGATTTGATTTATTGGACTGATAATAAGGTAGATATAAGTAATCTCTTGCCCATCCATACAGAGCCTGAATACTTTGCCCATTTGGGTAATGCGTATGGTGTTGTTAAAACGGCTTCGGTAGATAGTTTTGCTATTGTGGCGTTCATCAAAATAAAAGACGATTATAGTTTGACGGACAGTAAATATGTCAAAAATCGTTTTGCACAAGGTTTTTTCATTGATAATCAGATTGTAGTAGAGCAGCAGTTGGACGACACACAGGAGGAGAGTTGGCCTATTTATGCGCAAGATGGTAGTTATTTGTTTTCGTTGTCGAAAAATGGTGAGGTGGTTTTTCGGCGAGAATTTGCTTATTTAGGAACGTTCTTTTATGCTTTAGCCTTTATTCTCTTTTTTGTTCTATTTTATTTTCTTGACTATTGGTTTGGTGATAAAATGCGTCAACCGCGCTACTTTTTGATGGCGTTTAGTGTGTTTGCACTGATAACCAGTCTTTTTTTATATTTCAATATTCCCGATTTACTCTTTAGTACCGATATTTTCTCGCCTATTTATTACGCTTCGGGCGAATATATGTCGTCATTAGGTCACTTGATCATTATTAGTGTGGCATTTTCAACCATGATTGCAACCTTTTATTTTAAAGTGAATTTGCCATTTTTACACACAAAATCGCCACGTAATTCGCTGTGGTTGTGGCTTATGCAGCTGCTTTCGTTGTTGTTTTTTGGACTCATTTTCTGGTTATTCCGCGATTTATTGTACAATTCAGGATTTGAATTAGCACTGTATCGTATCGAAAACTTATCGGTTTATTCCATTATCGCCTTTTTTCTTATAATGACTTGGTTTTTAGCGTTTATTTTGTTTCGCGACAAATCCATTACGCTACTTAAATACAGTTTCAGCTGGCATCAACTCATTTTTTCAAATCTGATAGTCACTTTGTTGCTCATTGGAATTTTACTTGCTGTAGGTTATGGTTGGTTGTATAAGGTTTTTATTGGTTATTTTTTGTTATGTACCACGGTCGATACGTTGCGTTATATTACCAAGCGTGCGCTTAAATTTTGGCACTTATTGGTGTTAGTGTTTGTTTATACTAACTTTATTGTGTGGTACACTTATACACAAATTCAGGTGATTAAGCACGATAAATATGCCTTAGTTGCCGATAATATTGCTTTGGGTGAGGATAGTGATTTTGAAGTGTATGTGCATAAATTGCTTGAAGAGATAGAAACGTCATTGTCATCAGATACAACGCTATTGGAGCTGTTAGAACAGCAAAAACCTACGTCTAACGATCGTATAATACGTTATGTAACGAAATCCTATTTCCGTGATTATTGGAATAACTACGATGTTAAACTGTTTGTTACCGACACTGTATCGGAAGCAGCTCATAGATATGATGATGCGTTGCAATCGGGTGTACTTGAGCCGTTTACCGATCATTTTTATGCGAATAGGAAACAGCGCAATTCGTACGATTTTGTGGGGATTTTTGACTACCCCATGCCAGATAAGAGTGTAAAACGTCTGTTTTTAGTCTTGTTCAAAAAAAGCGGTATGGAAAACTATGGTTATCAGGATGTACTGTTCGAACCAGAAACTAATCGTTTGAGTTTGTTGTTGTCCACCGCTCAATATGTGAATGGCGAAAAAGTGTATAGTGCAGGTCGATATGAGTATCCCGATGTTTTAGACGCAACCAATTATTTGAATGATGATAATATCACGTATTACAACGGTTATGCGCACTACATTTTCCCATACGATGATGACACCTATATTATTGTAGGCGAGCAACATCCTCAAGAGTATTGGGCTTACATGCTCTTTTTTACCTACTTATATACTATCTATCTTTTTGTGGCACTGTTTTTTTACATCTATTGGTTCCGATTGACTTCCAATATGACGCTAAAAAATACGTTTCTTTCCCAATTACAGCAATCGTTTATCACGTTTGTGGTATTGAGTTTAGCTGTGGTGTTTGCCATTTCTGTAGTCTTTATTTATGGACAATATAAACGGATACAAACCCAAGAGCAGATTGCTAAAACTAACTATGTGCGTGTAGCGCTGGAAGAGTATTGGAGTTATAAAAGTGAAAGCCCCGGAGTTTATACGGTCGATTTGAGTTTTTTTATACAGGATTTGTCCCAAAAGTATAAAACGGATATTCACTTATACAACACCAATGGCGAACTGTTGACCACGTCGCGTCCTTATATTTTTTCTAAAGGGTTGATTAGTAAGTTGATGAATCCTAAGGTGTTTTTCAATAGTGCGAATAAGGAGCAGGTTATGTCGGAACAGTTAGGCTCGTTGACCTATTTAACGTCATATACAGAAATTTTGAATACTAATAAGGAGCGTATAGGTTATATTAGTGTGCCACTGTTTTTTAGTTCGCAAGAGTTGAGTAAGGAACTGTTTACGTTTTTAGCTATCTTTATCAATGTATATTTCTTATTTCTTATTTTAGCGTCCGTGGTGAGCATTTTAGTGAGTCGCCGCTTGTCACGTCCAATCAAAACGATAGAGCAGAAATTGAAGGCTATAAAACTGGGAAAACGCAATGAGAAGATAGAGTATAACCATAACAGTGAAAACGATGAGATTGGTATGCTTATCAATCAGTATAACTTAATGGTGGATGAACTTTCGGAAAGTGCTGAAATGTTGGCACAATCGGAGCGTGAATCGGCTTGGCGCGAGATGGCTCGTCAGATAGCGCATGAAATTAAAAATCCGCTGACACCTATGAAACTCACTATTCAGCAGTTGCAGCGTGCAAAATCGTTGGATGAAGCGTCATTCAATAATTACTTTGAAAAATCAGCACGAATACTTATAGAACAGATAGATAGCTTGTCGCTTATTGCTACTGAATTTTCCAATTTTGCCCGTATTCCAGTTACACATTTGGTTCGTGTTGATATTGCGGCGAAATTGCTTTCTGTGGTCGATTTGTTTAAAAACAACTACGAAGAGGTTGATATTGTGTTTTTAACTACGCTGGATCAGGTGCACATTATGGCCGATGCAGACCAAATGACGCAACTTTTTAATAATTTATTGCGCAACGCTATTCAATCCATTCCTTCAACACAAAAAGGGCGTGTGGTAGTAGAGCTTGATTGTGACGATGAATTTGTAAAAATCTCCATTAGCGACAATGGTTGTGGTATTTCTGACGAGGTGGCCAGTAAACTATTCACGCCTAACTTTACCACTAAAAGTAGTGGTATGGGGCTGGGGTTGAGCATTGTTAAAAATATCGTTACCGTGTCGCAAGGTGAAATTTCGTTTACAACGAAAGAGAATGTAGGCACAACCTTCTATGTGAAATTTCCTTTGGTGAAATAGCATTATAGGTTATTTCGGTAGTTTAAAGAGGCACTCAGTAGTGTCTCTTTTTTTGTTTTCATATCAATTAAATGTATTATAAAATAAATAAAGTTAAATATTATATTAATTTTATTCAAATTTAATTTGATTATTTCAAAAATAGGTTGTACTTTTGTCGCATCATTAATTCAACAACTATGTTACCAACTTCGTGTCCGAGTTGCCATGCGCAACTCAAAGTTAAAAGTTTGATGTGTGAGAGCTGTTCTACCGAAGTAATCGGTTCTTACGATTTGCCCGTGTTGGCATTATTATCGAAAGAGGATCAGCGATTTATTGTGCGATTTGTGCAAAATAGCGGAAGTTTGAAAGAGATGGCTTCCGAGTTAAAATTAAGTTATCCTACCGTTAGGAATATGTTAAATGAAATTATTTCAAAAATTGAAGCGTATGAAAAGTAAAGAATTTTGGCATTTATTGATAAATCCATTTCGTAGAATTGCTGGTTGGCAAGCATTTGGAGTAGGTGTGTTGTTTGTCGTTGTTATGGGACTTGTAGGCACTTGGGCTGACGTTGCATTCGATGGTGCCTTGGATATGCACTTGACAGACAGTTTGACTTATGCACAATCGTTTCTCTATTTAGGTATTAGCTTGGCGAGTGTTGTGCTGGTTATGTGGTTAGCAGGTGTAATGATTGCTAAACAGGTGCGTTTTATTGATATTTTAGGTACTATGACCTTGGCAAAAGCGCCATTTTTACTGCTCGCAGTGATTGGTTTATTCACTACAGCTCCCGATTTAACGCAAATCACACAAAATCCGATGGCGGTGTTTAACTCAGTATCGTTTATCGTGTTGTTGGTGGTATCTTTGCCCGTGATGGTGTGGAGCATTGCGTTGATTTACAATGGTTTTAAAGTGTCGTGTGGTGTACAAGGCAGTAAATTGACATTAGCGTTTATTTTGGGCTTATTTACCGCCGAAATCGTGTCAAAACTGGCTTTATATTGGTTGTTATAACTAAGCGTGGGTTAGTTTGATAAAAAAAAGACACCAATTGGTGTCTTTTTTTATGTTTTTGACAGAAGTTGTCAAAAGTAAGTTGTTAGTTTGCAGGAAAACATAAACTCATGAAAAGTTGTAATCAAAAAAATGCCCCCGTATTGAAAGACGAGGGCGACTTAAATGTTTTCACAACGGAATAATCCTTATTGTGAATTGTTCACAAAAGTTTGTTCTGCAAATGTAAATGAAATATTTTAAAATAAAAAATTTTTTTAAGTTAAAATTTGTTTTACCTTTGGGAAAACATAAAAAAACAAATACCATGAAGAAAATTTTAGGATTAGACTTAGGTACAAACAGTATTGGTTGGGCTTTGATTAACCATAGTTTTGAAAAACAGAAAGGTGAAATTTTAGAATTAGGAAGTAGAATAATTCCGATGGGAGCGGACAAACTTGGAGACTTTGAAAAAGGAAATCCAATTTCCGCTACTGCAGAAAGAACGTCTTTTAGAAGCACTCGTACATTGTGGGCGAGAGATATACAGCGTAGAGAGCGACTACACAGAGTGCTGAATATCATGGGCTTTTTACCTCAACACTACGCTGAGGAAATAGACTTCGAACATCGCTTAGGACAATTTATAAAGGATAAAGAGCCTAAAATTGCATATAGGAAGAACTCTGACGGAAAATTTGAATTCATTTTCCAAGAAAGTTTTAAAAAAATGGTTGACGATTTTCGAAAAACTCAACCACAACTGTTTTACATCAAGCCAAACGGCGAAGAAACAAAAATCCCTTACGATTGGACAATTTATTACCTACGCAAAATAGCTCTTTCCCAAAAAATAGAGAAAGAAGAGTTGGCTTGGATACTTTTGAATTTCAATCAAAAGCGAGGATACTATCAACTTAGAGGCGAAGATGAAGAAATAGAAGAAAGTAAAAACAAATCCTTTGAAATTCTAAAAGTAGCAGAAGTGGTTGACTCGGGCGATAAAATCAGAGGCACCGACACTATTTTATATGATGTGTTTTTTGAAAACGGTTGGAAATATGACCGCCAAACAACAAAACCTGAAGATTGGATAGGAAAAACCAAAGAATTTATCGTTACCACTACTACCCTATCATCTGGAGAAACTAAACTATCCTTTAAAGCTGTTGATTCTGAGCAAGACTGGATTGCCATTAAACAAAAAACAGAACAAGATATTTCCAACTCAGACAAAACCGTTGGCGAATATATCTACGACACGCTACTTCAACAACCAAACCAAAAAATCAGAGGCAAGTTAATCCGCACTATTGAACGTAAATTTTACAAAAAAGAACTTAGTAAAATTCTAGAAAAACAAAAGGAATTTCATCCCGAATTAGAGGATAGAGAACTTTACAATTCTTGCCTTATAGAGTTATACGAATACAATGATGCACATCGCAACAGTATTTCAAATCGAGATTTTACCTATCTTTTTGTTGATGATATTATTTTTTATCAACGTCCATTAAAAAGTAAGAAGTCATTAATCAGCAATTGTTCGTTAGAGTTTAGAACCTTCAAAGTTGATGACGTTGAAAGGCGTGAAGGTATTAAATGTATTGCAAAAAGTAGTCCTATTTATCAGGAGTTTAGATTACTACAATGGATGAAGAATCTGAAAATTTTCAAAATAGATGATAAGCAGGATATAGATATTACTGACGAGTTATTACCTACAATTACAGATCGTGAAAAGCTTTATGAATGGTTAAATGACAAAACTGAAATTGACCAAAAAGCATTTCTCAAATATTCCAATTTTAAATTAGATGAGAGAATAAAAGAAGAAATTGGTTTAGAACAGTTTAGGATATTTAAAAAGGATAAAGAACAAGGTTTGCACACCTATTATAGATGGAACTATGTGGCTGACAAAAAATATCCACTTAATGAAACTCGTGGTGAAATTATAAAAAGATTGACAAAACTAGGTATTTCAAGCGATTTTCTTAATCGAAAAAATGAAACACATTTATGGCATATTCTTTACTCAGTTGAAGACAAAAACGAAATTATTAGGGCGCTGAATAAGTTTGCAAATAAGCATAATTTACCAGAAACATTTGTAGATATCTTTAAGAAATATCCACGTATTGATAAAGAATATGGAGCTTATTCAGAAAAAGCGATTAAAAAGCTTTTGACATTGATGCGATTTGGAAAATGGTGGGACTTCTCAGCAATTGACGAAAACACAAAAGATAGAATTGATAAAATTCAAACAGGCGAATACGATGAAAAAATAAAAAATCGGGTTAGAGAAAAAGCTATCAATCTCACAGAAAACAATCATTTCCAAGATTTGCCACTCTGGTTGGCTAGTTACATTATTTATAACAGACATTCGGAGGCATCAGAAATTAAATACTGGCGGACTGCCGACGATATTGAACTTCTAAAACAACATTCACTTAGAAATCCTATTGTTGAGCAAGTTATTAACGAGACCTTGCAAACCATTAGAGACATATGGAATCACTACGGCGAAGGAAAAGAAAACTTTTTTGATGAAATTCATGTTGAGTTAGGTCGAGAAATGAAAAATCCAGCCGACAAACGCAGAAAGATTACGGAAAGAGTTACGGAAAATGAGAATACAAACATTCGTATTAAAGCTATCTTGACAGAGTTGTTGAATGAAGGCGACAATAACGTACGTCCATATTCACCAATGCAACAAGAAATATTAAAGATATACGAAGAGGGTGTTTATCACAATGAAAATAGAGCGGATGAGTTGAATGAAATTGATAAAATCCGCAAGAAATCACAACCTTCATCATCCGATATTAAGCGGTATAAGCTTTGGCTCGAACAAGGTTATAAGTCGCCATACACAGGTGAAATAATCCCTTTATCCAAACTATTTACACCTGCATATGAAATAGAACACATTATTCCACAATCACGCTTTTTCGATGATAGTTTAAGTAATAAAGTTATTTGTGAATCGGAAGTAAATAGTTTAAAAGACAATCAATTAGCTTTTGAATTTATCAAAAACAATAAAGAATTAACTATTGAACTAAGTCACGGCAAGTTTGTAAAATTACTTCATCCTGATGCTTATGAAGAAAATGTTAAACGTTATTTTGCGAAAAACAAACCTAAGATGAGGAAACTTCTTTTAGAAGATATTCCTGATAGTTTTATCGAAAGACAGATGAACGACACACGCTATATAAGCAAAGTTGTAAAAATGCTTTTGTCAAACATTGTACGGGAAGAAAATGAAGAAGAAGGAACTGCAAAAAACGTAGTTGTTTCTAATGGTGGAATTACAAACACATTAAAACAAGACTGGGGGCTAAATGATGTTTGGAACACTTTAATAACACCAAGATTTGAACGACTTAACCAAATGGCTGGTTACGAAAAATATGGTTCTTGGGAGAATAAAGAGGGAAAACAAGTATTTCAAATAAATACCATTGAGCCTGAATTACTAAAACTTAATAAGAAACGCATCGACCATCGCCACCATGCAATGGATGCACTTGTTGTGGCATGTAGTAGCAGAAACCATATCAACTATTTGAACAATGCAGCAGCTGCAAAGAATAAACAGTCGGAACGTTTTGACTTACGAGCAAAATTGAGAAGAATAGAAAACTTTACTGACAAAGACGGAAAGCAACGAACAGCTGCCAAAGAGTTTTTGAAACCTTGGGACACATTCACACAAGATGCTAAAAAAGAATTGAACCATACAGTTGTTAGTTTCAAGAAGAACAACCGCGTAATCAATAAAACCGTAAATTATTATCAAAAGTGGGAGAAACAGTCTGACGGTTCGATGAAAAAAGTATTTGTAAAACAGAGTAAAGGTGATAGTTGGGCCATTAGAAAACCGTTGCATAAAGATACGGTTTCAGGATTAGTAAATATTCGATACAAAAAGGCTGTTTCTTTATCAACTGCATTAGATAATGTAGAAAACATTGTAAACAAATCACTTCGTAAAAAAATCGAACAACTACAAAAACAAGGATTAGATAAGAAAAAAATCACAAAGTTTTTCAAAGACTTAAACAACGAATGGCAAGGAGAAAGTATTTCTAAAATAGATATTTACTGCTTTACAAATGACAATGAAAACACAAGATTAGCTGCATCACGTGTAAAATTGGACGACAGTTTTAATGAAAAGCGTATTGAAAGCATTACCGATAGTGGAATTCAAAAGATTTTACTCGCACATTTAGAAAATTACAAAGGACAAACAGACGAAAAAGGAAAACCAATTCCACCAGAAAAGTTAGCATTTTCGCCAGAAGGAATAGAGGAAATGAATAATAACTTAACTCAACTTAACGGTGGAAAAGCACATAAACCAATCTATAAAGTAAGAACTTTTGAAACTTTTGGCAATAAGTTTAACGTAGGAACAGAAGGGAATAAACGTTCTAAGTTTGTAGAAGCTGCCAAAGGCACAAATCTTTTCTTCGCGATATATATTGATGATGAAGGAATACGTAGTTATGAAACTATTCCTTTAAACATAGTAATAGAACGCCAGAAACAAGGGTTACCTTCGTGTCCTGAATTAAATGAGAAAGGACATCGCTTACTTTTTGACCTATCACCAAATGATTTGGTTTATGTGCCAAGTTTAGAGGAACAAGATAATCCCAATTCGGTAGATTTTAAAAATTTGAATGAGGAACAAGTAAAGAAAATATACAAACTTGTTAGCAGTTCAAACACTCAAGCTTTTTTCATTCAAAGTGCTGTCGCAAATAGTATCGTAAATAAATATGAGTTTTCAGCATTAAATAAAATGGAAAGAGACATAAATGAAGTTATGATAAAATCCGTTTGTTGGAAACTAGAGGTCAATCGTTTAGGTCAAATAAAAAATGTATTCAGATGATTAAAAAAACACTCTACTTCGGCAATCCTGCATATCTAAGTTTGCGAAATAAGCAGTTAGTTATCCAATTACCCGAAGTTGTAAAAAACGATACATTGCCTGATAGTTTTAAAGCAGATGCCGTAAAAACTATTCCAGTGGAAGATATTGGCGTGGTTATTCTAGATAATAAACGAATTACTGTCACACACGGACTGATGGAGGCTTTGCTCGAAAATAACTGTGCTTTAATCACTTGTAACAGTTCTCGAATGCCTGTCGGTTTAATGTTGCCACTTGCTGGGAATACCACGCAAACCGAAAGATTTAGAGACCAAATAGATGCATCTGTTCCGCTTAAAAAGCAGCTTTGGCAACAAACGGTTCAAGCGAAAATCCAAAATCAGGCTTATGTTTTAGAGAACAAATCAAAAGTGGTGGTAAAAAATATGCTTGTTTGGGCAAACGATGTAAAAAGTGGTGACCCCGACAACTACGAAGCACGTGCAGCTGTCTATTATTGGAACAATATTTTTCCTAATATTCAAGGCTTTGTGCGTGGCAGAGAGGGCGATCCGCCTAATAATCTATTGAATTACGGTTATGCTATTCTTCGGGCAGTTGTGGCACGTGCATTAGTAGCCAGCGGACTTTTGCCGACTTTGGGCATTCATCATCGCAACAAATACAATGCTTATTGTCTTGCCGATGATATTATGGAACCATACCGTCCTTTTGTGGATAAACTAGTTTTTGAAATTATGGAAAGCGGAGTAGATGTGTCAGAATTGTCACAAGAACTGAAAGCGCAATTACTCACTACTCCTCTGCTTGATGTTATTATCAATGGGCAACGTAGTCCGCTTATGGTTGCCGTAGGACAGACCACAGCATCACTTTATAAGTGTTTTTCAGGTGAAATTCGGAAGATAAAATATCCTTCATTTAGGGAGTTGAACTAACACTGTATAATGACATGGAACGGTTTAGCGAATATCGAATTATGTGGGTACTTGTATTTTTTGATTTGCCAACCGAAACCAAGAAAGAGCGAAAACTATACGCAGACTTTCGAAAGAAACTGATTCAGGACGGTTTCACTATGTTTCAGTTTTCTATCTACTTAAGGCATTGTCCGAGCAGAGAAAACGCCGATGTGCACATAAAACGGGTAAAAAGCTTTCTTCCACCCGCTGGACAAGTCGGCATTCTTTGTATTACCGACAAGCAATTTGGCAATATGGAGTTGTTTATTGGCAAAAAAGAGGAGGCACTCCAAATTCCTGGTCAGCAATTACAACTGTTTTAAAATAAAAAATCCCGCTTTTTGGCGGGATTTTTCTTATCTAAACAACATGTTTTTTTATTTCTAATACTCCTTGCAACTTGTTGTGTTTTAATAAAATAGTGACATCCTGTTGTTCAGAATATCAAAGATACAAACTTTTGCGAGCAATTCACAACGTTGTATAACATATACATTCGTAAATGAAGTTGTTCAGAA
>Ga0116145_1001189_pt1 | contig 26877 bp, 21 predicted proteins | sample AD_JPNHG1_MetaG_FD_89747 | JGI IMG/M metagenome (GOLD analysis project Ga0116145, IMG submission 89747) | Active sludge microbial communities of municipal wastewater-treating anaerobic digesters from Japan - AD_JPNHG1_MetaG | ecosystem: Engineered > Bioreactor > Anaerobic > Digestate | place... | reverse complement strand
GGTTATATTGTACCCATGACCAAAAATCTTGATTCTATTTCACATCCACCTGCTTTAGGTGGCGAGTTGGCTATAGAATTTCCGGCTATGGGTAATTACGATTGGCAGCATTATTGGCACATGCCCACCGTGGGTGTTGGACTTTTAGGCATTAATTTGGGAAATCCAAAGTTGTTAGGAACGGCTTTTGCGGTATATCCTTATTTATTAGTGCCAGTAGTAAAAACGGAACATTTCCATTTGAATTATAAAATTGGTGCAGGTTTGAGTTTTTTCACCAAAACATGGAATGATGGCGACACACTTTCGGGTGTCAATGCCTCGACCGCTAATTCTGCGATAGGCTCAGTTTTAAATGTGTATTTAACTACGGGTGCTAATTTAGAATTTCCTATTGCCAAGCAATTTTCTATTACGTCAGATATTGGTTACAATCACATGAGTAATGGTAGTATGTTGCAACCGAACGCAGGGCTCAATATGTTGCAGGTGATGGTTGGTGCCAAATATTTATTTCCTGGTTGTACACATTGTAAAAAACCGAGACCGCCTATTGACGGTTTTCCTTACGATTTTTCGATTAATTTAATTGCTTCGGGTGGCGCACGCGAACTGTACTACAAGGACAATAAAATGTATCCCGTAGGTTCCTTTCATGCTAGTATGTCGGCTAATTTAACCGATTGGTATGCGTTGGGCGGTGGTGTGGACGTGTTTTACGATGGTGTGTTTGTGCAACAAGGTAACCGTGGCGAAGGAGAAAACAAAGTAGAGTATGAAGAACACACTCAATTTGGTCGTTATTTTATTCCAACTGAAGATATTGCTAATAAATTTCGCGCAGGCGTTTGTTTGAGCAACGAGTTTATTATTGGTCGAGTGACAGCCATTTTACAATGGGGAGTTTATGTGTACGACCCAATTCGTAACGCCACACATGATCCACATCCTGTATATGGCGATAATCGTTCGATGTTTTATACTTATGATATCGAAAAAGAGGATGGTTGGAACTATTTTCGCTTAGGCGTACGCTGTCGTGTATACGATAATTTGTTTGTGAATGCGAGTTTAAAAACACATTTACAAAAGGCGGAAATGATAGAATGGGGTATTGGTTACCAAATACCGTATACAAAAAAACAAGAATCAGATGGTCATCGAGGCAGTTACGCCGTGTATCATCCCGATAGAAAGTGGAAACGAGGCGACCCTAATAAACAATGGCAACCCGTGGGAGTTGAGTCCGAAGACCCACCATTTAATTTAGGACGATAAAAGAGTTGTTTATATCAAAAAAGTTAAGTTTTCTAAATTCTTTTTATACCTTTGCTCAATAATCTAATTTTTTGCTTATGAGAAAATAACGTAACCGAAGGGTGCGTACCATATTAAAATAAAAAACAAGCGTTAGCTTAGTTCTTGTTTCAGAAAAATCGCCAATTTTAAAGAAACTCTCAAGAATATCAAGCGTAACGCTCACGTGTTTCCACGTGGGCTTTACTTTATATTTGAGAGTCTTAGGTGTTTGGCGATACCTTCTGGAACAAATATGGAGTTTTGTCCCACGTTTTTTTTGTGCCTATACCAGACATTCTATTAATATTTTAATTATAAACGAGATGAAAACAATTATTGCAGTAGTTGGTAATAAAGATTCAGGCAAAAGTGCAGCTCTTATTACTTTATACGAGAGACTTAAAAGATGCCCTTTGAAAATGGAGTCTGTGGAGTTTAAAAAAACGGACCAGCCGGAGCCTTCTGAGGATATAGAGGCTTTGATTAACCTTGGTGGACATTTGATAGGGATTGTTAGTATGGGAGATCCTGATAATACGGGAACCGATATCCATTCTACACTTTTAAGTCGTATGGCAACTAAAAAATGTGAAATTTTAATCTGTACAGCGCGTACAGAAAAGGGGAATAAGATGCTTGATCATATAAATACAATAGCCACTCAGTATAAGTCAAATATTATTTGGACATCCAATCTTTATACTCAAGAATTTGGTACAAATAATAATGATGGATGGCTTAATAAGAAGATTAATTTAAACGAAGTGTTTGCTGATAATATGTTGAATTTAATTACTTACTTAATATTTAAATAGTATGAAACGTGTTTTTTTATTTTTGATGTTGGCATTATGTCCAATAATGGAAACTTTAGCTGTTTTTAGATATGCAAAAGTTTATGGAACTACAGATGAAGTTAAAGTTACAGGGGGAACTCCAGATGGCAATATACCTTTGACTGTGAAACTGAATTTGGGTGATGGTTATAAAACTTACCGTGTGACACAAATCAGTTATGATGCGTTTCAGGGTAATACAACCATTACAAGATTGGGGGTTGAATGTAATGAGGTTCTTATAGGGGATGGACTTTATACTTGTGGTTCGTATAATTTACAGAGAATTGGTGATGGGACATTCCATAATTGTACAAATTTTGCAGGATTTTCTAGTAATATCGTAGATACGACTATGATATTTCGTTTTTCAGGTAATCCCTTTGCTGGTACAAAGTTCTTTAATCAACAATCCAATGGTTTATGTTATTTGTATAAGACCTTGTATGCTTACAAAGGCGTAATGCCCAAACATACGGTGATTAACATTGCAGAAGGAACAGAACGTATTGGCACTTACTTGATGTCTTGGACGGGAACAACAGCTAATACTGTAACTGGTGATTTCCCAATGGATAGCGTAAGTAAAATTATTGTGCCTGCATCGGTGAAAGAAATTCGTTCGAGTGCATTTGTTACAGAAGGTTATGTATTACAAAATGGTTCTGTTGTGTTCACAGGAAAGAATCATCATCTCGATACCTTACAGTTCCGAGGACTAATTCCTCCACAGTCTTATCAATATAGAAATTATGAAGATAGGGATATTTATTCTTCATCTCTTAGTAATACAATCGTAAATTATAAGAGCCTCGGAGGTGAACCTTTGGTTGTTCAGGTTCCTTGTGAAGGGTATGATGCTTATAAGGCTAGTTTCGGGGGAGAGTATGCTGCTGAACGTATAAATCTTCAAGGACTTCCTGTTAATCTAGAATTGGCAAAAGACCTTCATGGTAGTATAGAGGCTACAGTTCCAGAAGGGCAATGTCCTTGTCGGCAAGAAGTACAATTAACAGCAATCCCAGCTCCTAATTATTATTTTAAACAATGGAGTGATGGAAATACAATGAATCCGCGCACTGTAGTTATTTCACAGGATACTATTTTTAGAGCCGAATTTTCTAATGAATTTAAGATTGCATTAAGTGTAAACGATTCCCTAATGGGCACAGTTGTTGGCTCGGGTAATTATGTGTATAATACTAACGTACAAATTGAGGCGTTGCCAACTATTGGGCATAAATTTGTAAAATGGAGCGATGGGAATTTAGATAATCCTCGTAATATTATTGTTACTGGCGATTCTGTATTCTCAGCCGAATTTTCTGTTGATACCTTCGCAGTGGTCTTGACCGTAAATGATTCATTAATGGGAAGCGTAATTGGTTCAGGTAATTATGCTTACAATACAAATGCACAGATTGAAGCTATACCTAATAGTGGATATGAATTTGTGAAATGGAATGATAATAATGTTAGCAATCCACGTATTTTGACAATCGTTGACGATATTACTATACAAGCAGAATTTCAAGAATCACAAACCGCAATAGATTATAATATGATTATTGATGGTGTGTATGTGCGTGATAAAGCAATTATTATTGAAACAACAGAGATTAAAAACTCCATAAGTGTATATAATTCTATCGGGCAATGTATTTATGTTTCACCGAAAAGTGGTTCAAATTTTAAAATTACCGTGCCTCAACTAGGAATGTATATTGTTAGAGTTGACGCTGAGGTTATGAAAGTTGTTGTAAAATAACGTTTAAACTTGTTATCATTAAAAAACGGAATCTATCCATAGATTCCGTTTTTTTTGTATGATATTTAAATTACCTCAATTTCGAGTGGCGCAAAAATCCACCATTTTTTCGAGGTGAGTTTCCAGATAATTGCCCACCACCACGATGTCGGCGCCAGCTTCATACGCTTGTTTTATGGCGTTAGTAGAAGTTAAACCTCCTCCCACAATGAGCGGAATGTCAATAGCTTTTTTTACAGCTTTTATGAGTGCTGTTGGCACTGGATTTTGAGCTCCGCTACCAGCTTCTAAATAGATCAGTTTGTGACCCAATAATTGTCCAGCTAAAGCGGTAGATACTACTTCGTCAATGGCATCGCGTTGTAAAGGTTTGGTTTTACTCACACGCTCAACTGCGCTTCTGTTTCCGCCATCAATCAGAATGTATCCCGTTGAAATAGTTTCTAAACCTGATTTTTGAATAGCTTTGGCTGCCAGCACGTGTTGCCCAATAAGCCACTCTGCATTACGACCAGATATGAGTGAAATTAGAAGAATAGCATCAGCTTTATTGGTTAGTTGCAGGGCGTTTCCAGGGAAAAGTATGACAGGAATAGTTGTTTGCTTTTTTATTCGCACAACTGTTTCTTCAACAGAACTTTGTAATTGGCTTCCGCCAACAAAAATGAAGTCGGGTTGTGCTTTATTAGCGGTTTCTATGACTTGTTCAAGTGCTGTACCAACACATTTTTCGGGGTCGATAAGTACGGTAAACAACCGTTTGCGTGTTTGATATGCAGTAGTTATGGTGTTGTAAATTGCTTGCATTTAATTTATTAAGGCTTTACTGTCCACACCAATACAAATTCAGGAAATACATGATAGGTCAATTTGAAAGTTTCAGCAGCAGACGTGCGTGTTTCCTTAGCTTTCATGGTTCCCATTAAATATGGCTTGAAAGGTTCTATGGTTAAATGGTTTGTAAACTCCACCTCCTCTTGTCCAAGTATTTTATAGAGTGCTTCTTTAGCAGACCAAAGTAACGCTAAATGTGTTTTTGCTAAAGTATGATCGATTGATGTACGCTCTTCGTCAGATAAAAATTTACTTTGAACACGTACCACCTTATCTGATATTTTTTCTATATCGATACCTACACGATAAGTTGGATGCAGTAAAATGGCGACATATTTTCCTGTATGCGTTATGCTAATTTGAAACGATTTGTCAACTAAATATGGTTTTCCGCGTTTTGTGTAGGCAATGGTTTTCTGTTCGTCAAGTACCTCTTGTAAAAGTACACGTGTGGCGAGATATTCCAATTTTCGTTTATTACTTGTAAATAGCGAAATTTCTTGAACAATAAATGGATCTACATGTAGTAAATCCAGTAGTTCATCGATAGTTTCGGTAACTTCCCAAAGTGCTAACGTAGCATTTTCTTCGACAGTTTGTTTACTTAAAAGCATTGTTATTTATTTCCAAGTTAAACTTTCCATTATACGGCGCATATCATTTGTGATGAACGTATTCACAGGTGCAATGGAATCTGCATTAGGTAAATGATTAAAATAAAGCGATCCGCGCACAAAATTACGAACACTATCAGTGACAAAAAATTGGGTCGATGAGGCAGCATTGCCTTTTATCTCGTACAAAATACCATATACATGATGTTCTGGATTTTCAAAATATTCTTCGGCAATGGCATCAGCTTTAATAGTGTGTTTGTAAACCAGTGTGCGCGTCTCTTCTATGGCTTGAATCAAGTCTTGTCGATTAAGTTTTTTATAGCTACAATGAATGGTAGCATGCCATTGTGGATACTCAATATTTATCCATTGTGGTTCGTCAGGATTGGCAGGTTTCACTTGGGCGTATTGTGACAAATCAAACGTGTAAGGTAAATCTGATTTGTATTCTTCATAATGCGCTTCAGGTAAATCAATCCTGAAATAACCATAATCCAATGGTAGTGGTTGATGTCCACAAGAAATCAAGATAAGTAAGAGTGTTGATATAATGAGTTTATTCTTTATCTTCATGTTCATCGATGGTTTCAGGCGTGATAAACAATTTCACTTGTTGAATACGACGATTATCCACAGCAAGAATTTCGAAACGAAAGTGGCCGAATTCTAATTGTTCATGTAAACTAGGAATTTCACCTTTTAGTTCTAGCAGTAATCCTGCTAACGTATCTACTTCGTCTGTTTTGTCTCCAAAAACATCAGGTGCTAAATTGGTAGCTTTAAAGAAATCGTTCAGGAGAATTTTTGCTTCAAAAATGTAAGTTGCATCGTCTATCTTGGTGTACAAAGATTCCTCTTCATCATGTTCATCGCTAATATCGCCAACAACCTCTTCGAGAATGTCCTCCATGGTTACCATGCCTAACGTTCCTCCAAACTCGTCAACAACAATGGCAACGTGAATTTTATTCTGTTGAAAATCGCGTAATAAATCGTCTATTTTTTTTGTTTCTGGCACAAAAAAAGCTGGGCGAATAAGCGTTTGCCATTTGAAGGCATTACCTTTCGTTAAATGAGGTAATAAGTCTTTGATATACAAAATTCCGCGGATATTATCTTGTGAATCTTGCAGTACGGGGATACGTGAATATCCTAATTCAACAACTACGTTGAGTACTTCCAAATAAGGCGTTTTTAAATCTACCGTTACCATGTCTAAACGTGGTGTCATTATGGAATCGACTGTAATGTTGCCAAAATTAACAATACCTTTTAAAATTTCTTTTTCCTCGTTGTCTGTCTGTGTGGTTAGTTCAAGAGCTTCCGACAGATCGTCAATCGATAAATTATTATGACGTCGTTTCGCTAATCGTTTGTTCACAATGCGCGTAGAGTTAACCAATAATTTTGCAAATGGTTTCAATATTTTATTTAAAATACCAAAAGTTTTTGATGCTCTACGAGTCATATTTACAGGGTTTTGCGTAGCATATACTTTGGGCATTATTTCACCAAAAAGAAGTAGTAAAAAGGTAATAACAATGGTTTGAACAACAAATTCGAGCAGTGGAATTTGTGAAAAATCAAATAGCGTGTTGATAAAAAAAGCGGAGAGAATAACAATGGCAACATTAACAAAATTATTGCTAATTAAAATGGCAGCCAATAAATATTCAGGTTGTTCTTGTAGCTTAAAAACGCGTTTGTCTGCTTCTGTATTAGCGGTTTCCATTTCACTGAGATGTTGTGGAGTAAGTGAGAAAAAACCCACTTCAGAAGCCGACATAAAAGCCGATACGCTTAAAAGTAGAACTATGATAAGCAGTGTAATAACATGCTCAAAAGTGAAAGGTAAAACAACGACAGCGTTTAAAAACAGATAGGTATCCAAAATTCAGTATTTTAGTTAATATTTAGGCAGTGTATTGAGTTGTACTTTTCTTTTTTGGAGATGGTTACAAAAAACACAAGGATAAAAATTACTTTTATCCTTGCAAAAATACGCTTTTTTATTTAAAAAATGCGTGATGTCCTAAAAAATCTTATTAGAATGGTAAATCGTCAGCTGCGTCAGCGGGCTCGCCTTCAAATGGAGTTGCGTTCACAACAGGTTCCTGAGTGGTTGGTGGTGTTGTACCAGCGTTGTCAGATTGTTCACGTTTACCCAGTAGCTGAACGGTATCTCCGTATATTTCAGTAATATAGCGTTTGTTACCAGACTTGTCGTCGTATGAACGAGTTTTAATTTTGCCTTCTATAAAGAGTTGACTGCCTTTTTTGATATATTTTTCGCTAAATTCAGCTAAACCTCTCCACACCACAATGTTGTGCCACTCTGTTCTGTCGGGAACAACTGTTCCATTAGCCATTGTATAACCTTTCTCTGTTGTAGCAAGCGGAAAGTTAGCAACTGCTACATTTTTGTCTAAATAACGTACTTCAGGGTCTTTACCCACATTCCCAATTAGGATAACTTTGTTGACTGACATGATAATTAGTAATTAAATTGTAAATAAATCAAGTAGCAAAGTAAGCAGTTATTTTTGAAACTGCAAAATAAATCCTCATAAATTTTAACAGATTTGAAACTGAATTGTTGTTTACTCGTTAAAATCAATTTGCCAAGCACCTTGTTTTTTTACACTGTGTAGGGCATAACTATATTTAGCGGCTAATTCAGCATATAATTTGTTGCTGTGTTCTGAAACATTGCCGCATGTAATCACGTTTTTGGGCTGTATCATTTCAAATAGTTTATCTGATGGATAAAGATGTTTATCGACTATAAGATAATCTATTTCTAATGGAGGTGCGTTGGTACGTTTGTATTTAAAAGGATTTTGGTTGAGTACTAAAAATCTCTTGTCGTTGCATACAAAAGCATTATTTGTCCAAACAGTGTCTATTTTTAATTCTACTTCAGTTGTTTGGCATTTTTCCCAATAATCGTGTCCCAATTTATTCGCCACAACACTATCGGACGCAATTACTAAATTGTTTTGTGCCACAATCCGATTAACCATAACTTCTTTTGAGTGATTCCACACAATGACCTCTTTATGTATAAGACGTTGATATTTATCTGCTGTTCGCACACAAATAATCACTAAAATTAATGTAAGGAATGTAGCTAAAGCGCTAAAAGTGAATCGATGGAGTAAAAAAATGAGTGTGAGAATAATGAGGTAGAGTAGTAGTAATTCTACTGGAGTAATCCATGTAATGGTAAGCGCATGTGGTAACTGTTCGATACCAGCAATAGCCATATACATGAGGCGTAAAACCCAATTGAGTACAAAGGCAACCGCTGTATTTAGGTAAGGAATCCACGAAACAACGAATAATGTTACTGCCAAATATAAAATAATGGTGGCGGCAGGAATAACCACAAAATTGCTTAACAAAAAGTAGTTCGGGAATTGATGAAAATAGTAAATCGAAAACGGAGCTGTTCCAATTTGTGCAGCTATCGAAACGGCGGTAAGCTCCCAAGCCCAACGAAGTAATCGATGTTTTACAACGAACAATCCCACAATTTTAGGTTGAAAATAAACGATAGCTACAACGGCACTATAACTCAGTTGGAAGCCGACATCGAACAGCAAAGAGGGTTGATATAGCAGTAATAAAAAAGCTGATAGAAAAATATTGTTGTACGTATTCGATTTACGTCCAAAAACACCAGCTAATGCCATAAATGTAAACATAACTGTAGCACGCATTACCGAAGGTGATAAACCTGTGATAAACGCATAAAACCACAGAAGGAGAATGATTAAAATAGGTTTTAATCGTTGAGTGCGTTTGTTTTTATCCAAGAAAACAAGTAACCAACCGAACACAACATAAATAATACCTACATGTAACCCGCTGACGGCTAAAACATGCATTGCACCTGTGGTACTAAAACTTTCCCGTAATTCAGCTGTCAATGCATCTTTATAACCCAGAGTAAGCGCAGCCAGCATACCAAATTCGTCGCCTGATAAACCTAACTGGTGATAAGTGTTCAAGAGGTAAGTTCTGCATTTTTCAGCCGTTATGATGATGGAAAAAGGATGTTGTTCGCCTATTTTTCCCCATTTTGAAGCAGCAATGTAACCAGTTCCGCCAATGCCCTGACGCGCTAAATAGTTGGCGTAATTAAATTCTTCGGGATTTCCCGTACGTTTTGGATGATCTATAGTGGTGGCAATAAGTAAAATATCGCCACGTTGAAGGTAAAGTGTTGCGGAATCCTTAGCAAAATATAAGATAACTTTGCCTTTGGTAAGATGCGTTCCTATACTATCAGTAAATGCATTAAGTTTGGCATGAAACATTATAGACCTCTCTTTTTCAATGGGTTGAGCATCTAATTCCACTTCGTAAATACCTGATTGTCCTGTGTAATCTAACTCTGTTCGTGCTTTAAATTGCTGGGTTAAAAACAGTCCCAAACTCATTAAAGTGAGTAGTGTACCAAAACCAAAAAGCCATCGTAATTTGTAGTTTACGACAGCTTTTTGTATGAGAAAAGGGATGATCAAAGCACAAGATCCCACTGTAAATAGAATCAACGTCACTCCTAATGATACTGTTGCGTATTCGCCTAATAACACGCCGGAAGCTAAAAATAAAAACAGTCGGAAGAAAGGTGTTTTCGCAAAAAAATCAAACATCATAGTAAGGCAGATGGTGTTACTGATGTTGTTCGCGCAATAAATCGTTTACTGTTTTCACAGGGTTAAATGTTTCAATAGGGACTTCTACGAAAATGGTATTCCAATCGCTCATGGCACCATTCCAGAGTCCGGGCAATTCAAGTGCTTTAAGCTCTTTACCTCCACTTGATTTTGATGAAATAAAACCTGTTTTTGCATCTACATAATCGGGTAAATTAAATTTTTTACCACGATAGTTTTTTAGCGTACACACCAAATCAACCGGATTGAAGTGTGTGGCTTGAGCCATTAATGCTTTATCTTTAATTTGTGAACTTTCAAGGATTTGTGGCGAAACGGTTCCATCTGTGTTTTCAGTAAGGAAAGGACCACCACCAGGTTCACCTTCGTTTTTTACCATACCACATACGCGTATTGGACGATTTAGCTTGTTGTGTAAATAGGAAATCAATTCTTCGCGTGACAATTTAGATTGATCGGGATTATGGTTGTTTAAACGTTTAGCACAGAATTGTGCAATCACCAATAATTTCGCGTCACTTATCGATGGATTTTCAAGCTCTTTTAAGTAAGCAAATGTTTGTTGTTGTAGTGTCACGAGCAAACCCGCAATTACCTTTTTAAACTCAATAGTTGGCTCTTTTAATCGATCAGGGACTACGTTGTCAATGTTTTTAATAAAGACAATATCTGCATCTAAATCATTCAAATTTTCAATAAGGGCACCATGTCCACCCGGACGGAACAGTAATTTCCCGTCATCTGTACGGAATGGTTGGTTGTTGGCATCAGCCGCGATGGTGTCTGTTGATGGTTTTTGTTCTGAGAACGTGACATGGAATTTTGTGCCAAATTTTTCTTCATAGGCCTCTAAAGATTCTTTTAAGTGCGCTTCAAACAAAGCTCTATGTTCTGTCGAAACCGTAAAATGAATAGATGATTGCCCGTTAGACGATGCATATAATGCACCTTCAACCAAATGTTCCAAAAATGGAGTTCTGTTTTCTTGTGGGTATCTATGAAATTTGAGTAAACCTTTAGGTAGTTTACCGTAGTTGAGCCCTTTTTTATCAAGTAAATTAGCAACTACATCTTTATATCTACCCATTTTTAGCAGTTCGTTAATGGTCAAATCCTCATTACGCACACACACTTCGTTTAAATCTGCAAAAAAGGCAAATCGTTCAATGTTGTCAAAAAACTGCTTTTCGAAAGGTGTTGTTGGTATCTCTTGTTCTCCATTTAAAAATTCAAAAAGGTCTTTGAACATACGACTGGCAGCGCCCGAAGCAGGTACAAATTTTTCTATCTGATGATTTTCATGCATATAGTTTTCCCATGTTTCAATGGCCATTTCGATCTCAGCTTTGGAGAGTTGAAGCAATCCGTCACCGATAGCTGACGCGCGTTTTATATGTAAATAGGGAAATCCTTGTACAAAACTTGTAAGTTGTTTTTCAACTTGTGTAGTCGAAATTCCTTTTTGTTTTAGTTGTTCTAAATCAGATGGTGTAAACATAATCAGATAAAATAAGGTTAGTTGGATAATGGCACAATAAACAAAAATAGCAAATTGCCGACGAAAAAACAAATGTGAAAATATGTTATACGGCAGGTAATTCCTCACATATCATTCAGGATATAGCAGGTAGGGTTTACGCTGTTTTTTAAATTTTTTTACATCGGGCAACCAGCGGCGTTCAATTTCTGCAGCCGATCGACCATTGATAATCATTGGTTTTACATAATCTACTCCAATCAACGTTTCAAAAAACGAATTAAAGAAAAATGATCCTAAGTGCATATTCCAATACGCATCTATCAAATAATTTAAATCAATGCCTTCGGCGAAAATAGCACTGTCAGAAGGTAAAGTTCTTAAATCTCTACCTTGACATTGGAAATTACGTAAAGGTGGATTTTTGGCTCCTTGTACCGATTCGGGGTGAAACGAAAATGTATAACCCAGCATATTGGGATGTCCATACACTTGGAAAGGGAATTCTGTTCCTCTGCCTATACTAATTGGTGTTGCTTCAAAATAAACCAGCGATGGATAGAGATAAATAGCTCGCATGTTTGGTAAATTTGGTGATGGAGGAACGGGTACTACATATTTGGTTTGATGCGTGTAATTTTTACATGTAATGACGGTTAAATCACATTGTAGGTCTTTTCCTAGCCAACCTTCGCCGTTAATCATATACGCTAATTCGCCTAAAGTCATGCCATGTACAATAGGAATTGGTATGGCACCCCACATCGATTTGTAGCGCATATCTAAAATAGGTCCGTCAACGTAAAATCCATTCGGATTTGGTCTGTCAAGAATGAGTAGTGGTTTGTTGTTTTCGGCACACGCTTCCATGACACGCGCCATAGTTGTTAAATACGAGTAGTAGCGTACGCCAACATCTTGTAAATCAAATAGTACAATGTCTATGTCGGCAAGTGCTTCCGACGTAGGTTTTGACACATTACCATTGAATAGTGAGCGAATAGGTAAACCTGTTTGTTTGTCGGTTGTAGTGTAAACCTTGGCACCAGCATCATGATAACCACGGAATCCGTGTTCTGGAGCAAAAACGCACGCAATGCGTGTCCCTATTTTTGATAAAAAATCGACAATGTGGATTTGTCCAACCATACCGCTCTGATTGGTAACAATGCCAACGCTTTTATTTTGTATAAGTGGTAGATAGCGTTCTAGCTGGTCGGCACCAACCACCACCGGCTCACTTGCCCACAGATTTAGTGTATAAACCACTCCAATAATAAAACCAATAAGTTTTTTCATGGTTACCTCCTTTTTTACAGGTCTTTTACGAGTAAATCGCTCGATTGATTAACGGTTTTTAAACGGAATTCTTCTAATTGATTCCACATGCCTTCAAATTCTTGTTTTGGATCTACTTTGAAATTTTCTGAACCGGATGTACTTATTTTTTCAAATACCAATTGCATGGTTATTTGGTGTATATCCATAGCAGGTTGATATGATTTTTCTTGATTACCGTCGGTGTAAATTTCAGAGAGTAGATTTGCGTCCACCAAAAGTTTTAAAAGTTGATTGACTAAACGTATCGGAATATTGTAATTATCTGCCAATTGTTGTTTGGTAATTGGTTTTTCGCCGCGTTCAAATCTTGTTATGATGATTTTCATAATCAATAATGTGATATAATCTTTATAGCGGCGACTGATGGTTTTTGTCTCATGCTCAAAATTATAGTTTTGTAAGTTTTGACTCACAAAGGTTAATTCCGCACCAAACAGTACAATAAGCCATGATATTTGTAAAAACATCAATAATAAAGGGATAGCAGCAAAACTACCATATACGGCGTTGTATTTCGATAAGTTAATCTGTCCACTTACATAAAGCTCTTGGAAAATTTGAAACGCAATACCTGTTATAATACCAGACAATAAGGCATGTTTGAAACGCACTTTAGTATTTGGGATAATCATGAATAGAATCACAAACAGTGTACTATAAATAAAATAAGGCGCTACTTGTAGTAAAAAACGGGTAAGTGGAGAGAAAAGTTGGCTTAACCCAGCATTTTCGAGTTGTGTGTTTATGAATATAGAAAAACCACTCGATAGTGCAATCAGAATAGGGACTAACAGCATTAGCGAAATGTACATAGTGAACTGACGTACGATTGATCGCGATTTTTTCACGTTCCAAATGTCGTTGAAGTTATTTTCAATTTGGCGGAACGCGCTCAGAACAGACCATAATAAAACAGCAAAGCCCACTCCTAAAAACAGTCCGCCTTGGGCTCGTTCGAGGTAGCGCTCTACAAATTGAATAATGTAAGGAATCATTTCTGCTTGCGCAGAAAGTGCAGTGGAGAGCCAATCAATAATAGCTTGTTGAAAACCGAATCCACGACCAATAGCAATAACAAGTGCTAAAATAGGAACAAGTGCTAAAATGGTATAAAAACTTAAAGCTGCAGCTTTAATAAAAAGATTGTCTTTGGTGACGCCGCGTGCTGATAGTATTATTTTTTTGAGTAAACGTACAGTAAAACGACTTGATTTATTAAGCTCTTTTTCAGTAATAACCCAAATATCAGACGTGATGAAACGATAAAGTCGTTTGAATTGTTCTGTGAGGGAAAGTTTTTTGTTTGTTGTCATCGGGTGTTATAGTTTGATGTGAAAACAATTGGACTGTAAAGAACACAAGAGTAGTGAATAAAAATAGTAGAACGATAAGCTGGATTCTGTATCCCGAACAAGTCGAGATGCCTGCCATTTATCTCGAACAAGTGTCACCACTTGCCTCTATCGACCTACCCTCCAACATCGAGCGAGCAACTCTGATTGCGCTGGTTTACATGGTCTTTCAATCCATAAGGCGTACGGCTCCCAATGTCACCATCGGAACGGTGAGCTCTTACCTCACCTTTTCACCCTTACCACGACAAGTCATGGTGGTTATTTTCTGTTACGCTACTTGAACCTCACGGCCCACTTCCCGTTAGGAAGTATGGTGCTCTGCATTGCCCAGACTTTCCTCCACGCTGAAGCATGGCGGCAGACTGTTCTACTATTTGACTACAAAGATACTAAAAACTTATAATGTATCACCTTATTACAAAGAGTTTTTGTGCTGACGGCGGAAAAGATAAAACAGCAATATAATTCCTACAAGAATAAGTGGGATACTGAGCAATTGCCCCATATTTAAAATCAGGAATTGCTCGAATGATACTTGTATCTCTTTTACAAACTCTATGCAAAAACGAAATATACCAATGATTAATACCACCAAAGCTAAAAAGAAACCATCCGGAAAGTGTTCTTTTTTTGACTTGTACAATAAGAACAAAACTCCAAATAGAAGGAAATAAAACAGCGCCTCGTAAAGTTGTGCTGGATGGCGTGGGCATTGGTCGTAGAGTGGAAAAATAAACGCCCATGCCACATTTGTTTGTGAACCAACAATTTCCGAATTAGTTAAGTTCCCCAATCGTATAAACCCACCAACCAAGGGAGTTGCGATAGCTAAAATATCTGAAATTGGCCAAAAATTCACTTTGTATTTACGGCAAAAAATCCATAAAGCAATAGCTAACCCAACGCCTCCGCCGTGGCTCGCTAAACCGTGATATCCAGAAAATTTAAATTCTCCGTCGGGAAGTTCTGTGATGGGCAGTAGTATTTCCAAAGGATGAGCTAAATAATAACTAGGCTCGTAAAAAAAACAATGTGCCAAACGAGCACCAAGAAAAATTCCTACAAACAGATAAACTAACAATGACTCATATTGATTTTGTGTGTAGCCATTTTTTTTGAAAAAACTATATACCACCCAACCAGCAAAAAATAGCCCTAAGGCAAACAAAATACCGTACCAACGAAATGTGATTCCAAAAAGCTCACCAATTTCAGGTGTAACAAACCACGTGATAAATAACATATTATTCAGATTTAGGAATTATTGTACTGAAAATTGATTTGGAATACTGTCCATTAACTCAAACAGTTCATCTTTACTCTCGGCACGCAACAGGGCTACACGCATGGGTTTGAAATTATCAATGCCTTTAAAAGCTGGCGTGTTAGCTAAATGGCGGCGGCTGTGTATAATGCCTTTACGTTCGTCGTTTAACCACTCGATGCCGCGAAGTATGTGTTCTTTGATAATTGAAGTTTGCCATTCGAAGGTGTATGGTGGTAGTTTTTTACCGGTTTCTAAAAAGTATTTTACCTCCTCAAAAATCCACGGACGACCAATGCTTCCACGTCCAATCATAATGGCATCAACTCCATATTTGTCGAAATATTCTTTAGCGCGCTCAGGTGTTGTTATATCGCCATTGCCAATAATGGGGATGTGCATACGCGGATTATTTTTGACTTCACCAATTAACGTCCAATCGGCTTCTCCAGTGTACATTTGAGCTCGTGTTCTCCCATGAATAGCTAAAGCTTGAATGCCACAATCTTGCAATTGTTCCGCTAATTCTACAATGATTTTTTGTGAATCATCCCAACCCAAGCGGGTTTTCACGGTAACAGGAATAGTAATGGCTTTTACTACTTCGCGTGTTATTTCAAGCATTTTTGGAATATCACGTAACATACCTGCGCCTGCGCCCTTACCAGCCACTTTTTTTACAGGGCAACCAAAATTCAGGTCCAAAATATCAGGTTGAGCTTCTTCAACAAGTCTTGCGGCTTCGACCATCGTATCGACATCGCGACCGTAAATTTGTATAGCCACGGGGCGTTCTTGTGGTACAATAGTTAGTTTTTGTTCAGTGCGTTTTACACTACGAATTAAGGCGTCAGCCGATACAAATTCGGTATAAACCAAATCAGCTCCAAAACGTTTACAAAGTAGTCTAAAAGCCGGATCTGTAACATCTTCCATTGGTGCTAAAAAAAGTGGTTGTTGTCCAAAATCGATGTTGTTAATTTTCATAGTGTGTATGATGTAAATCCATTTTTATGAATTACTATTACTGTTTCTTTTTTCAAACGACAAAAATACGAAAAAAAAACCTATCTTTGCAAGTTACTTAATATGATGTGACACATGTACTAATTATGGATAATGAATTTTTAGCTGTAGAAGAAAAAATAGTATCTGTTTTAAAAACAGTATATGACCCAGAAATCCCTGTCAATGTATATGATTTGGGGTTGATTTACAAAGTGGAACGCTCTTCTGAAGGCGTGGTAAATATAGAGATGACTTTAACGGCACCAAATTGTCCCATGGCCGATTTTATTGTCGAAGATGTAAAAATGAAGGTTGCGGCTGTCGAAGGGGTGTCGTCTGTTGAAATTAACTTAGTATTCGAGCCTGCTTGGACACGTGAAATGATGAGCGAAGAGGCTCAATTGGAATTGGGCTTATTGTAAAATCGTTTATTAAATTTATCTGCTGTGAAATATTACTTTTTGTCAGATGCTCATTTGGGGACACGCGTGATTCGTGATACTCACGCACATGAACAAAAACTGGTCGATTGGCTTGATATGGTGAGGCAAGATGCTACAGCCATTTTTTTATTAGGAGATATATTTGATTTTTGGTTTGAATATAAAATGGTGGTGCCTAAAGGGTTTACACGCCTTTTAGGGAAGTTGCGTGAAATTACGGAGTCAGGAATTCCAGTACATTTTTTTGTTGGTAACCACGATTTGTGGACATTTGGTTACTTAGAGCAGGAGTTGGGACTTATCGTTCATGATGCTCCGCGTACAATGGAGTTAGGAGGTAAAACGTTTTTTTTGGCTCATGGTGATGGTTTAGGTGATAAAAATCGTTCGTTTTCATTTATTCGCTCTATTTTTCATAGTAAAACTTGTCAGCGTTTGTTTCGTTCATTGGTACCAAGTGCTTGGGGGTTGTCGTTTGGTTTTCGTTGGAGCGAACGTAATCGGCGTAAACATGATAGCAGAAATGTAAAGTTCTTAGGCGAAGACAAAGAGCCGTTAGTACTCTTTGCAAAACAGCATGCTTTGGATCATTCTGTTGATTATTACGTATTTGGACACCGTCATATTGTGCTGAATTTAATGTTAAAGTCAAAATCACAAGTGCTCATCATTGGTGATTTTATGCGCGAGTTTTCGTATGCTGTATTTGATGGTGATACGATGGCAATTGAAAATTTTGAGTAAAAACTCAAAAACGAAATAGAAGATGTCTTTTTAAAAAATTAGCGAGAAGTGATAACGAATTGAACTTCTTTGAAGGCGAATAGTTTATATTCGCCTTTTTTTGTACGCAATTGAATTGGTCCATTCGGTAGAACACTGTTAATTTCAGCTTCAAATTCTTCTTTGGCGGTTCTGAATAGATGATAACCTTTGTTGCGATATAAAAGTTCGTAATACGTGGTTTGTAATTGATTCGATTGAGTCAAGTTAAATTGTTCGTAATCAACTAAAATTTTGGTTGTTAATTTATGTAAAAGCGCTTCGCGGTCAAAAAATTTACTACGAAGTTGATACATCGAAACGGGATTTGGAGCATCACTTGTAAAGGTTTGTTGGTTTACATTCAAACCAATACCAACAATGGCTTTACTTAGTTTTCCATCCATGATGGTATTTTCGATGAGAATACCGCTCATTTTTTTGTCTCCAACATAAATATCGTTAGGCCATTTTATGGTCACAGGCATATCGAGTTCTTGGCGGAGTGTATTGACGATGGAGATGGAAATTAATTGTGATAATAGAAATTGTTGTTCAACGGGAATTTTGCATGGTTCCAAAAGTAAAGTAAATAGTAAATTGGCTCCTCGTTCCGATTCCCAATGTGTATTGACTTGTCCTTTACCACAAGTTTGGTAGTCGGTTGAAATAACAAATCCATGGCGATAATGGGCTAAATTATTTCGTAGCCAAACATTTGTAGAATCAACTTCGGGTAGGTGTATGTGATCTATTTCAGAATCGGCAATAACCATGTTTCTATTGTTTTGCGTAATTGCATACGCGAACCATTGTAATGGTTTATGATAATGCAAAAACTATAAATGTTATCTGGCTTATGAATGTAGCCTGCATAGGTCTGAACGCCTGTCATACTGCCACTTTTAGCTCGTACATAAGTAGATATTGCTGGATTTTTCAAAAAGTTTTTTACTGTGCCCTCTACTCCTGCTCGTGGAATAGTTTCAATAAACGTTTGCGAATTAGAGCTTCGAATCATATAGCTTAGAATGGCATTTAGAAATTTTGCAGAAAATGTGTTCATGGGGGATAAGCCACTACCATCGTTCAGTAAAAGAGGCTGTGTGTCGATGCCTTTTGAGCGCCAAAAGTTGAGAATGACCTCTTGTGCTTCCTTGTTGGTTGCCAACGGATTACGTTGTAGAGATAGTTGCTTAAAAAGGTGTTCGGCGTAGTTGTTGTTACTAAAAAAGTTGATTACACGACAAATTTCACTCAATTTTGGAGAGTGATGTGTAAAGAGTGTTGTGCGACTTTCAATAGATGTTATTTGGTCTGTTGCGCTGCCTTTTACCGTGATGTGTCGTTGAGTTAATTCACGTTTCAATTGTTGAACCAAATAGAGTGGTGGATTGGGTATGTCTCCTTTCACTACGAATTTTTCACGATGGGCAGGCATCGCTCCTCGTAGTACACGATGTTGGTCGTATGGTATGCCGTACAGATAAGTACTGTCAAACTTGATTGATGTGACTTCCACACAATTTTCCAGTTTTAAATCGACATATGCAGGTTTTACTTCAATAATTTCAGGTTTAGAACCAATGTTTTTTGATCGTAATGTGATGTGTGTTGTGTTGTCGAAAACAGATAAACCATATACGCCTGCTGCATAATAGTTTCCTATGTCTTCCCAGGTCCAACGCACGGGCAAAGGCTCTTTATCAAATAGTGATGCATCCGCAATAATGTCGCCTTGAATTTCTGTAATTCCCATGTTTTGAAGGTTTTTTGCCCAGTTTGACAAGCACTTTTCTTCGTTAAAATAGGTGGAACCAAGCGTCGGATCACCGGAACCTATGATGTATAAATTGCCTTTAAGGATGCCGTTAACTAATGTGCCGTCGTGAGCAATGAGTGTTGTAAATCTAAAATCGGGGCCTAATAATTCTAATGCTGTGGCGGTAGTAATAAGTTTTGTAATAGAGGCAGGCGTAGCACTTTGTTCTGATTGGTGTTCGAGTATGATTTCGCCAGTTTCAACATCGCTTACAATTACACTGACTGTTGAATTTTTCAGCTCAACAGGCAAGTCAATAGTGTGCGCCATGGTAAACTGCACACTACAAAAACAAATTATAACGGAAAGGATTTTCGATTTCATTACAGTAGTAAAATGGGTAAAAACGTGCCTAAAAAACCAACTAAAAAACCAGCAATAAGCTGTCCTGGTGTGTGAGCTTTCAATTCCAAACGGCTCCATGCTACCAAACCACTTAAAAGAATTATAGTGATAAAAAGCCATGAGGGATTAGTATGAAATAAAAATGAGGCAGCAAAAATTGCACCACACAAGCCACCCATACCACTCATGTGAGCGCTAATTTTCCACGCCAAATTGACTAAAGAAATTATCACTACGCCGAACGTGGTTCCTAAAGCAAGCAGAACAACCCATTTCCCAATTCCAATCCAAACTAAAAAACTAACGCAGGCTAAATAAGAAAGAAACGTGATAATATATGGCCATGTGCGCTCTTTACGATTTATGATGTAAAAATCGCTAACCATACCTGTGTAAATCAAGATAGTAGTAGTTAGTGCTGGAATAATAGCCGTAAACAGAGTGACGCTGAAAACTATCATTAAGCGCTGATAATCATCAAATAAAAGACGCGTATACCACATGTTTACCAACATGAGTACGGCATAAATAGGCGTCACATATGGCATAAAAACAAATGAAAAAAGTTGTGCTATTTTGTGTTTCATCATGGTTTTTATTAAAGAGTTGAGTGAAATGTAACCAATCCTTCTATGGGCGATTGCCTAATTTCACCGAGTGTAATATCAAGTTCAATTGCCACTGCTTCCAAAATGTTTTTTAAATAGTAAGCAACAGAACCAACAAATGACACGGGATATTTTTCAAAATCAGGATATTGCATGACGTTACGTACAAAAAAATCTGTAAAACTGTCAAATATTAACTTGTAAACAGTTGGTTCTGTAATATGTTCTACGAAAAATGGTGTAAATTGAGCTAAATAACGATTTGGAAAAGGTTTTCTGTAAACACGATCGATAATGTTATTCGCTGTTAATCCAAAAGTAGTGAGGAATTTGTTTTTTAATTCTGGTGGCAGTTGGTTTTTTAAGCAGTCGGCTATAAATTTCTTGCCCAATACGGCACCACTACCTTCGTCGCCTAAAATAAAACCAAGTGGCGAAATGTTGTTGATAATGTTTTTCCCATCGTAAAAACAGGAGTTTGAGCCTGTGCCTAAAATGCAAGCGATTCCTGCGTTGTGTTGTAGCAAAGCACGCGCAGCGGCAAGTAAGTCAGATTCAACATAAATTTGTGAATGCGTAAACGATTGTGCAATAGCTTGTTTTACTTGTTCTATTTTGTCAGAAATGCACCCTGCACCATAGAAATAGACAGAGTCTATGTTGTCGATCGATTTCAAATCCTTTACCAATGGTGCAATTGTGTCAGCTATCTCTTTCGGTATTTGATAGAATGGGTTAATTCCTGGAGTAAATAACGACTGTGTTATTGCCCCATGCTCAACTAAAACCCAATTGGTTGAAGTGGAACCGCTATCAGCTATTAAAATCATCTGCTTTCAGTTTGTTTGATTTGCAAATTAAACTAAAATAATCGGCTTTAACAACGATATTTTGTTAATAAATTTTTGTGCTAGACATTGGTAGAATAATATGAAAAGGCTATCTTTGAAATTTTAAATTAATTCGCGAGTATGACAAGAAAGATATGGTTGCTTGCTGTTTCGTTGTTTTTGGCGACGACTGTATTTGGTGTAAATATAAAAGCATTAAAGTCATCCATTACAAAGTGGTTGGATGGTTATGCTGCGCAATATCAAACGTTAGGAAAATTTAATTTAAAAGGCATTAACGTTAATAAACGCACTAAGACTTTTAATGTATATACCAATGGTTATTTTGGCTCTATCCCATTTCGCCCCGAATTGGTAGAGCAGATGAACAGTGAAGTTTATAAGATTATAGCTCATAACTATCCTAAATACAAGGTGATTATTTATGCTGATGAGGTTCCAATTGCTTCACTTATTCCAAATGCTTATCGTGTTAATAGTGTAGATTCATTGCGTTTATCGCAAACAAACAAAACACCTGTGGCGTTCATAACTAACACGTCGCAGCCCTTTCCGACATCATTGGGATTACATAATCGTAATATTGCTTTGTGGCACGGGCATGGTTGGTATTTTGATCAACGTACAGACCGATGGCGTTGGCAACGAGCTCGTTTTTTTGAAACGGTAGAAGATAAATTTACCATGTCATACGTTTTGTCTTATTTGCTCCCGATGCTCGAAAATGCAGGCGCTAATGTTTTTTTGCCTCGTGAGCGTGATGTGCAAACGCACGAAATTATTGTGGACAACGATGATTCTGTAGCTACATCATTTTACAGTGAATTGTTTGATGGTGACACAATTGTCAGTCGCGATGCAGTTGGTTTTGCTCACAAGCGTACTGTTTATATCGACACTCAAAATCCTTTCACAGAAGGCACCTGCCGTGTGGTTCAAAGCGATACAATTCCTCGAATTACTTTTGAATGGATTCCAAACATTCCTGCTGATGGAGACTACGCTGTGTCCATTGCGTATCAAAGTGACACGACTAACGTTACGGATGCGCATTATCAAGTGTATCATGCGGGTGGAGTGACTGAATTTATAGTGAATCAACAAATGGGCGGTGGAACGTGGATTTATTTAGGTACTTTTCACTTTAAAAAGGGCGTGCGTCCAGTTTCTGGGAAAGTGACTTTGACTAATCAAAGTGGTTTTGATGGCGTGATAACAGCTGATGCGGTTCGTTTTGGTGGCGGTATGGGGAATGTGTTCCGTTGTTTGGCTGATAGCAGTTTGCTCGATTCTCTAAAACCACATAGTACACGTATGTTGTCTTGTTTCCCAACTTCAGAATGCCAAACTTCAGGTCGAGCACGTTATCTCGAAGCCGGCCGTTATTGGTTACAATGGGCGGGTGCTCCAACCGAAGTTTACCGTTATTCTAATGGTTTTAATGATTATGTGGACGATTATGTTTCGCGTGGGATTTGGGTAAATTGGCTTAATCAAGGTTCGGTAAATGCACCAGACGCTTTTGGTTTGGGTATTCCAATAGATTTAGCACTTGCATTTCATAGTGATGCTGGCTGTAAGCAAGATTCTGTTGTAGGAACGCTTGGTATTTATACAACACAATTAACCAATGGTAAAACAACAGAACGATTTCCTAACGGACAATCGCGTTATGTTTCGCGTGACTTGTCTGATTTGATAGCAATGTCTATTGTGAATGACGTGCGTAAGCTATACGATCCGAAGTGGTCATATCGTGGTTTGTGGAATAAATCGTACGCAGAATCGCGTCGTCCAGAAGTACCAACGATGTTGCTCGAATTGTTGTCGCATCAAAATTTTACAGACATGCAGTTTGGTTTAGATCCCCGTTTTCAATTTTCGGTATGTCGTGCCATTTATAAAGGAATGTTGCAGTTTTTGTCTGTTCAAAACGGAACTCCTTATGTGGTACAGCCTTTGCCTGTGAGTCATTTTTCTGCACAATTAGCAGGCGATAGCGTTGTTTTGGATTGGCGTTCAGTAACTGACACGCTTGAGCCTACAGCTTTTCCTAATGCATATGTGGTTTATACACGTGTCGATAATGGTGGTTTTGATAATGGCGTTTTAGTGCATGAAACAACATGTAAACTACCTGTTTTAGCTGATAAAATTTATAGCTACAAAGTGGTGGCGGTAAATGACGGTGGTGCAAGTTTCCCTTCTGAAGTTTTATCAGTTTGTAAAAACAGTCATGCAAAACATACCGTTCTAGTAGTTAATGGATTTGACCGAGTTTCTGCACCTGAAGGATTTTCAGCAGGCGATTTTGCAGGATTTCCAAATTGGTTAGATGATGGTGTACCTTATGTGCGCAACATCTCTTATGTGGGTGCGCAACATGAGTTTTCTCGTTTGGAGTCTTGGCGCGATGATGATGCTCCAGGTTGGGGGGCTAGCAATAGCGATTATGAAACAGAAATTATAGCGGGCAATACATTTGATTATCCATTTATTCATGGTAAATCACTTGTGAAAGCAGGTTATTCGTTTGTGTCGAGTAGCAATGAGGCAGTAGAAGACCGCTGCATTAATTTAGCTGATTATAAAGCGGTTGATTTAATTTTAGGTAAGCAAAAACAGTCGATTTTGGGTGCAAATAAAACAACAGCCGATTTCAAAACATTTACGCCTGCCATGCAAAAAACGTTAACTGATTATTGTTTGCAAGGTGGATCCCTAGTGGTGAGCGGAGCTTATGTTGCAACTGATTTATGGAGATCTGCTTCTGTTAGCGACGCCGATAAACGTTTTGCGGAGTCTATTTTGAAATACACGTGGCGTACCGATCGTGCATCGCAAAACGGCGTTGTCTCAACTGTGTATGCACCAAATAGCTCTTTTACTGGTAAATTTGAGTTTTGTACAGCGTTAAATTCGGAACAATATCACGTAGAATCGCCCGACGGCATAGAGCCTGTCGGTAAAAATACGTTTACCATTATGCGTTATGGACAGAATAATATAAGTGCTGCAGTAGCTCATAAAGGTAATTACCGTACCTTAGTTTTTGGATTTCCGTTGGAATCGCTCACGTCTGAAACAATGCGTGATGATTTGATGCAACAGATTATGCGTTTTTTAATTGATGAATAATAACATAATTATGAAAAAAATCAACTGTTTCATTCCTGCACAAGATGCCACACAATTAAAAACAACAATTGAATGTTTGCGTCAATCTTCTTTTGTTGACACTATTTATTTGTTATCGACAAATGGTTGTACATATCCAAATTGTGTAACATTATCTGTTGACAGTTTGACAAGTACTAAAACCATAGCGCAAATTGCTGCGCACTCTAATGCGGAATTATCATTGATTTATACCAAATACACGCCACTGGAATTTGGTCAATACGGCATAGAACGGTTTTACCATTTAGCAACTTCGGCTAACGCTGGTTTGCTCTATTCTGATTACTACGAGCTGAAAAACGGAATAGGATCAGCAGTGCCTACGATTGATTATCAGTTGGGTAGTTTGCGTGACGATTTTAATTTTGGTTCTGTGTTAGTTTATAACGCAGCAGAACTAAAAAAAGCGGTGGAACGAATGACTGTTGAGTATGCTTTTGCTGGTTTGTATGATTTGCGTTTAAAAGTAAGTCAATCAGCATCAATTTTACGCATCAATGAATTTTTATATACCGAAGTTGAGTTGGATATGCGTAAAAGTGGCGAAAAACAGTTTGATTATGTCGATCCGAAAAATCGAGCAGTGCAGATAGAAATGGAAGATGCTTGTACCGAGCATTTGAAAAGTATTGGTGGATATTTGGCGCCAAAGTTTAAATCAATTCAGTTTGATGAAGAAGGTTTTAAGTATGAGGCGTCAGTTATAATTCCGGTGCGCAACCGTGAGCGTACGCTCGAAGATGCCATAAAGTCGGTATTGAAACAGCAAACAAACTTTCCATTCAACTTACTTATTGTCGATAATTTTTCGACCGATAAAACACCGGAAATTATACAGAAATATGTTCAGCAGGATTCGCGTGTGGTACATCTTATTCCTAATCGTACCGATTTGGGTATTGGTGGCTGTTGGAATGTGGGCGTTGATTATAAGGATTGTGGTCGATTTGCAGTTCAGTTGGATTCGGACGATGTGTATCAAGACGAACACACATTGCAAACTATGGTCGATGCTTTTTACGAACAAAATTGCGCCATGCTGGTTGGTTCTTATACCATGACCAATGGCGATATGGAAGTGATTGCTCCAGGTTTGATTGACCACAAAGAATGGACGCCTGACAATGGCCGAAACAATGCACTTCGTATCAATGGTTTGGGTGCTCCACGGGCTTTTTATACGCCGTTGTTGCGTGAAATCCGTGTGCCAAATACCAGTTATGGCGAAGATTATGCATTGGGATTGCGTTTTTCGCGTGATTACCAAATTGGGCGTATTTATCAATCGCTCTATTTGTGCCGCAGATGGGAAGGAAACTCCGATGCCGCACTGGATATTGTGAAACAAAATGCCAATAATTTATACAAAGATAAAATTCGCACTTTTGAGCTTATCGCTCGTATGCGGATGAATGGGAAATAATGAAGACAAACCACCAGACAAGAGATTCAAATTTTGAGTTGTTGTGTATTGTGGCAATGGCTTTTATTGTGCTGCACCACATGATTGTGCACGGAACGCAAATGTGGAGGCTGTCGTTGGGTGAGCCTTCTATATTTCCAACAGACAATTCTCCTGTGGCTGCAGCATTAATGTTTTTGAATGCTTTTTTTGTGGTTGGTGTCAATAGTTTTTTACTAATCTCTGGATTTTATGGTATTAAACTCAAGTTTAGATCATTTTATGCCTTACTTATAACCTGTTTGGTTTACTCTTATGCTTACGACATTTTTGTTGCGTATATAAATCACATTGATTACGTCTTTTCGCTACAACCTTTAGAAGAAGTATTTCTCCATTCGGGTTGGTTTATTACGTGTTATATAGCTCTTATGTTTTTGTCGCCATTTATCAATAAGTCAACGGAAAACTTCACGACTAAAGAGGCAATATACGGGCTGATTTTCTTAAGTATTTTGACATTTTGGTTTGGTTTTCATTTAGGTTCGATATATATTAATAAGACCGGATACAACGTATTACATTTTGTGTTTATTTATTACATCGGACGACTGTTACGTAGGTTTGAGTCTTCTATTCGCATTAAAACTGTTGCCTCTTTGGGATTGTATATTGGTTTGTCGTTATTGATAGGTTTTATTGCGTTTCGGCAGTTTAATATAGGTAACTTCCCCCACATGTTCAAGCAGTTTCAGTACAATAATCCTTTGTTAGTGCTGTCGTCTGTAGCGTTGTTTCTAGCATTTAAACGATTGTCGTTTAAAGCTTGTTTTGTCAATTGGTTTGCAGGCTTGGTGTTAGCTATTTATTTAGTGCATGACCACACTTTTTTTAGAGAGTGGTTTGTGCGTATTAACCAAACGTATGGAATTTTATCACTTCAATCCGTAGGAATAGCGTTGGTAATAGTTGTTGTTTTG
>Ga0116145_1001187_pt1 | contig 26950 bp, 55 predicted proteins | sample AD_JPNHG1_MetaG_FD_89747 | JGI IMG/M metagenome (GOLD analysis project Ga0116145, IMG submission 89747) | Active sludge microbial communities of municipal wastewater-treating anaerobic digesters from Japan - AD_JPNHG1_MetaG | ecosystem: Engineered > Bioreactor > Anaerobic > Digestate | place... | reverse complement strand
TATACCAAATAAATCATACAAACAAGTTAGTTTTAAGCATATAGAGTTTATAAATCATAACAATAATTGGCAATTCATCTCCCACTTGTAGAAGATGGGAGATTTCTTGCCAAGTTAGTTAAACATCCTGCTGAGCCGAGGTTGACGGCCATAGGGCCTCTAGAAGAAAAAGAGGACGCCCTGTAAAAAGGGAACCCTAGAAACCTGACGAAGCGAAGACAGCAGGAGAGAAAACCAGCCCCCTGTCGGACGTTTCACTATTCGGCAGGGGGTCTTTTTTTTGATGTTTACAGGAACGGGGGGTTATGGTATAATAAATTTGAAAAATAACGAAATTTTGGCGAAAAAAACAGGGGTGACCCCATAGTCGAAGATGTTTTGAAAATTGAGGGGTGGAGTTCAACAATCGACTCCCCTTTTCATTTAGGGTAGAAAAAAATTTTTTGGGCGCCCCACAGAAAAAGGGTAGATAACGCTTTTCGGAAAAAAATTTTTGGGCGCCCCCGTGGAAACAGGGAGATTACAGCTTTGGAAAATACCTATTCAAGTAGAAACGTGGGAATGGAGTTTTATATCTGTCCCCGTGCTTCCTACTGTAATAACAGTTTGTGTTATCATCGGGAACAACATATTCACACAGAGTTCTGTAACTTATTGACCTGTTCGTTGACCGGCGAGGCCGGACAATGTGTGTTATACAGGAACGAAATTATCGAAGAGGAACTGTTTCAGTTATGAAAGTGGTCTGTCCCTTCTCAAGAGAGTGTTCGGAATCGACCTGTAGTCACAGGAAGCCCCACAGGAAAAACGTCTACTGTGAGCTGGGGTCTTGTGTCTCGACGACGAAGACGGGGGACAGAGTGCCGAGACGGGGTGCGCAGTGCATCGTCGTTGAACAGAAACCCTGTCCAAGTATTCTATTGGAAGAAGGATTGTTTCGACTATGAAAAAAATAATGATATGTCCACAGGCGGAAAACTGTCTCGACCCGACGTGTATGCACGCAAGACCCCATGAGAAATCCGTTCACTGCAAGAAGGATACCTGTGTCGTTTGTGGAAAGAGGGAGTGGACACTTATCGGTGTTCAATGTGTGCCTGTAGTAAGGCCGGAAGATTCTGTCCTGCAGGGAACGTTACAGGAGGACCTGTTTCGGCTATGAGAACCGCAATCGTGGAGTATGTCGGAAACACGATGGGCCTGAACATGTCGAATCATTTCGTCGGTCTGATTCTGGAAGTCGATTATCCTGCGGTGCCCGCCGAAGGGACGGTCTGGAAGAGATACATGGTGAGAAGGGTCCTGAACGCACCGGAAGAAAAGAGACAGATGAACTGGGTCTACGAGTTCAATGTTCAGGTGTTGTCACGGTGGGATATCGACATTGACGAGGAGCTGTTCCAGTTATGAGGGAAACGTTTCTGGTCGAGTATGTTGGAAACACGAAAGGAATGTATCAGATGGAATCGTGGATTGGTTCCGTCTTCGAAGTGTATGATGACGAGCAGTATTATACCGTGGTTCGAATCGTCCAGAATACGAAGGGGTTCCGGCTTCCCCGGCCCGATGCCGCACAGACCTTCTACAAATACAATGCACGACGGCTCTCACCCGAAGAGTCGGCGGCGATAAAGATAAAGGAAGAGGTCATGGCCTGTAACCGCCGGGACGATTGTGGGTTTTCTTCGAAGAACAAGTGTACTTTCGGTCTTGACCATTTCTGTATCGGTTGTGAGTTCTGGTGTTCGTTGACGAGCCGGATGGTGAAGTGTATTCCGGTGAGTGAGTTGGTGGAAGGTCTTTATTCGAAGAAGATGTGGGAATTGTAGGGAGGGTGTCCAGCGAAATATGTGGAGATTCCTCTGGAAGAAGAGGAATATCTTGAACGGTTGGGCATGAAATAAACAGAGTGAATACCGTATGAGAACGAACCGTATGAGAAGACCAAACAGAGTAAGGCATATTTGTGAAGAGTCAACCTATTGTAGTAACCAATGGTGTACGCACCGCATAGAACATTTCGAAACACGGTGCTGGCCGGCCGGCCGCCGTGATAAAACTGTAACCTGTAGTGAGGGGTTCTGGTGTTCGAACCAGAAGAAATTCGTGAAGTGCATGATAAGAGAAAAACGAAACGACTACATGAAGAGGTTGGGAATATGAACAGAACGATGTGGATATCAATAGGCAAGATGGCGCCGTTGACGATTGTCGTGATTTCTTTCATAGGATGTCTGATTTTCATTCCCACTCTTCATCCCGTTGCAAAGGTCATCGGTAGCATATTGGCTACCGCAGCCGGAATCGTCACTTTCGTTCTACTCTGTATAATAGCAAAGGACGGTTTCGATGACTTCATGGCTGAACGTCGAAGAAGAGAATATGAAAGAAGATACGAAAGGGAAAGAAGGGAAATGGAGAGAGTCCGTTTACAGAGGGAGATGAATCAGCGGTTCAACAACGATTTACCGGAAGACGCATTTAGAGTCGAGTAGAAATATGAAATACATCATTTGGAAATATACTCTGACAAGGGCTTTCCTGTTCGGCGCGGCAGGAATGACGATGGCACATTACAAGATGGGATTGGACACTCTTGGATTCTGGATTATCCTTCTCTGTCTCATTGGTGTTCAAATGATAACGGGATGGGAAGACCAAGAGATTATGAGTGGCTTCATCAGGGAGTTCCTTGAGGATGTCGCAAAGAACATAAACGACCTCACGAAGAAGAAGGAATAGAAGTATGAAGGGAATAGAAAGAGACAAGTATCTTTGTAAGCAGGTCGGAGAGGAATACATAGACCGGAAGTTTCAGAGTATCGAAGATGCGATTGCAGACTTTCGTGAAAACTTGGAACGTCAGGCGTGGGATGAATGGTCTGGTTTCGGTATTCTCTTCGAGTGGGCAAGAGAACAGGATTGGTGGTTGGAGTTCCTTGAGGACTGTAACGGCATCGTGATGTATGAAAGGGATAAACGGGGCGGAAAAGACCCTCAACCATTCTGTTACATCAATATTGCGGTCATCGAGACTCCAGCGGATTTCGCCGACGCCATCTTCGATTTCCTGAAAAAGAGGGAAGAGGAAGAAGCGGAAACATCGGAGAAGGAAGACATATCGGACGAGGCAGACCCCACGGTTGACAAGTCGCAGGTGATGATTTGTATGTATCAACATCTTGCAAAGTGTGACAAGAATTGTCCTCACGCAGAACCACACTACAGTTGTGATGACTGTGCATCTTCATACTGTAAGATGGTTCAGATGCCGGCGTCCTGTATCAAGTCCTATCGTCCGGTGAAGGAAGAGGTCTGGTCAACGTGAGAGAAGAGTATATCTTTCAAAGAAGTAAAGGAAAAAAAGGATGGTTCAAGAGTATGGTAGACAAAAGCAGAATTGCGCATAAGGAAGATGACGACCTCATTCCTTTCGAGGACGTTCTGAAAAATTGGGAAGAGAAGTGGAAGAACCGGAAGTGGTATGAGAAGGCATGGGATTGGGTCTGGTTCCATTGTTTCTATCCTCTCAAGCCTTCCGAGCTTCGATGGAAGTGGACTCAGCTCAAGTCCTTCTTCATTCGTGGCAGAAGAGGATGGGCACCGATGGACGTATGGAATTTCGACTACTACCTGTCAGAAGTTATTCGTGACGGCCTTATCTACTTGAAGAAAACCACGCACGGATATCCCGGTTCTCTCAAGTCACCGGAAGAATGGGAAGAAATTCTCGACAAGATGATTTGGACTTTCGATGTTGCGGTCAAGATTCAAAGGTCAGAGTGGTATCTCATTCGTGAGGAAGAGTGTCAGCCCGGAGAATATGAGAAATTCCTTATCGAATATAGAGAGCTGTCGGAAAAGTATGGTAATCACGTTATGACTACAAGCGAGATTCAAAAGTATGATGAAGGATGGAAACTGTTCAAGGAACATTATTTCAGCCTGTGGGATTGATTATGATAAACTTTGAGAAGGAAAGAGAGAATATAGTGAAAGACCTTATCATTCGTCTTCGTCTACTGGAAAACGGAAATCTTTCCGTAGAGAACATGGCAAAATTGATAGCAGATTATTTCATATCACTTCAAAAATATACATAAGTATTGAATATCCTTACATAAAATGATATTTACATTCCCCCTGTTTTGTGGTATACTTTTCTCAAGTATAAAACACTATAGGGGGTTTTGTTTATGTGGTTGATGATTCCTTATGTTGGTGGATTTTTCTGGGCACTCTTCACGGTTTACTTCCTCGTCAGGGTTCTGGAATTTTCCACGGCTGCTTCCATTCTTATCGGATGGGGTATGTTCACTTTTGGTTATATCGCCATTTGTTCCGCTTTCTATAAGTGGGGGAAGGAATGATGAAGAAGAACAATATAATTCAGTTTCCTGCCAATTTCAAGGAGAAGAAAATCTTCGAAGACCTGCAGGACAAAATCAGCGATGAGTTAATGGTTATGATTCGGAACGCAACCACGTCTTACATATTGGATGAAACCGATATGGAGATAAACGAAGAGAATTACCTGATGATTGAAAACCTCATTATGGTGGGGGTCGCCATCGGTATTCAATACTCAATCGAAAGGATGACAGGAGTGTATGATGAAGAAGAGTGACTTTGTAATCGCAATCAGTCTTATCAATGAAGACATCCGGTCAGCGAACAAGAACGGTATTCATCATCCTGCTACAAGAAAGCTGAATCAGATGGCAGAGTCAGCCTATCGCCAAATTCAGGAAAAGTTGAGGAATTTGGATAAATAGTTATAAACACTACAGGAGTTTCTTATGGGATTTCGGGATTGGCTGACAGGAAAAAAGAAGGAAAACGAAAAGCCTGATGAGATGGAAAAATACTACAAGGCGATTCGAATGACCTTGAGGGATTACAATATCAATGTCAGCCCGAAAGAATCTCCCGATGAGCTTGAACGTCTGTATACACAGGCCATGAGGATGTATGGAGCATCCCGTGTCAATCAGACTTTCGAAGGTTACAAAAAGAAACTTGGATTGAAAGGATAACTTGTGTTGTGGTAGGAAACATTTCAAACTGTCCTACCTGAAAAATCTTTCGGAGTAGTCGTGAAAAACGGTTGGGTGTGGGTCGTGACAAGTTACTATACTGTAGGCATCGAGATTACGGATTCCGTAATTACATATGCACCACCTATCGTCAAATGGACGAAAGGAAAGACCCTTAGCGAATACAAAACCTATCTGGTCCGCAAGGGATTACTAATTGAATGGAAGGAGTATATTGAATAAATGACAACAAAGATAAAAGACCTTGTTATGTTAGTAGCGGGCCTTTTTATCTTATTCTATGCGTTTCACGATTTCATGCTGATATTGCCAGTACCCGTGGCTCTTAGCGACAAAGACCCTATCGTGGAGAGAGCAGAAATTGTTCTGGAAGCGGCAGGTGCTCCGAAGAATAAGATACCCCTACTGTCAAAATCAGTTGCTAATGCGTCTAAAGTAACTGAATTTTCTCCTGACCTTCTCGTTGCTCTGATAAAGACCGAATCGGAGTTTCGAAGGGACGTAGTATCGGAAAAGGGATACAAGGGAGAGATGCAAACGAAGTGGGCCAGCGAATATTCCGAAGTGAATATTCTGTTCGGCGCCAAGGTATTGGAAACGAAGTATCGTATCGCAAACGGTGACCTGTTACAGGCGTTGACCCTGTATAAGGGCGGCGACAATCCCGTGGCGAGAAAATATGCAAAGAAGACGTTGAATCTTTATCAACAATTGGCAAGACTATAAAGGAGAGTGTGATATGGAAACGAAAAATTACAATGAGGAATTTCCCCCTTTGAAGAAGAAGGAACCGGAGCTGTCGATGGGTAACAGGTTTCGAAGATGGGTCTACCATCAGCTTCTCTTCATCGTGACCATCGTGTTTATCTTTGGTGCCGTTGCAGGTATCTACGGAGCCAAGATTTACTACGAAAACAAGATGGGTGAAACCATTCAAGTCCGTGGTTTCGTTTATGACAAACAGGTCTACGAAGTGAAGATTCGGCCATAGGGTTTACAAACCTGTAATCTTGTGATATAATAAGACAATAAAATCTGTAAAGGAGTATGTGATATGCATTTCGACGAAGACAGAACATTTGGTGATTTTGTCAAGTCCATCTTGAGAAAGAAGGCCGTGTGGATTCCCGTTTTTGTGGTCTTCTTTGTTCTCTTCATATTACTTTTCAACCCATTCATTATCATCAAGGCGGGAACCCGTGGTGTTCAGATGAATTGGGGTGCTGTTCAGAGCAAGGTCTTGAATGAAGGATTCCACGTCATCATTCCAATCTACCAGACGGTTGAACGCATGGACGTAAGAGTCCAGAAGGCGGAAACAGACTGTCTCGCATCTTCGAAAGATATACAGGATGCACATGCAAGGATAGCTGTCAATTATCACGTTGACCCTGACCGTGCTTGGTGGGTTTACCAGAATATCGGCATCCAGTTCAAGGAGAGAATCATCGACCCGATGGTGCAGGAAATCTTCAAGGCGATTACCGCCCGGTTTACTGCCGTTGAGATGATTACCCAGCGAGAGAAGGTTCGTAATGAAACGAAGCAGCTACTCGCCGCCCGTCTTCTTGAATATGGTCTTATCGTGGACGACCTGTCCATCGTCAACTTCAATTTCTCCAAGGCATATACGGACGCAATCGAGGCAAAGCAGACCGCCGACCAGTTGGCTCTGAAAGCCGAGAACGACCTCAAGAGGATTAGGGTTGAGGCCGAACAGACCATAGCGGCGGCGAAAGCCGAGGCGGAAGCCTTGAGATTGAAGAATCAGCAGGTTACGGAACAGTTGATTCGTTTCGAAGCCGTGAAGAAGTGGGATGGTAAACTTCCGACTGTTACAGCCGGAGCGGTTCCCTTCATTGACCTCACAAAAATGCAGACCAAGGGTCCCGTGAAAGCTGAATAAATAACAGGAGAGGGGTCATTGTTATGATGGCCCCTCTATCCCCAAGAATAGAAATCTGTTATGAAAGGGAAGTATCTCAAGATAGAAGAAGTAAAAAGAGAGTTTATCGATCTTTATAAAGATACTTTCGTCTGGTTCAAGATTGTAGCCCAGAGCCACAGGACATATGAGTTTGGTGGAAAGATAATTGATGGTAAACTCTATGAAGGAGAAGAGTTTGTTGCATCAAACGGTCTTCGGTTGATATCAAGGAGAATGATTCAACCGAAGTCACAGGACGGTATATTCTTCGTGAGAGGAACGGAAAGAAAGTTTGACGATAATGTAGAAAGAACGCCTCTTCGTTTCTATAACCTGATAGTAGAGGCGGTTGCCGAGTATAACAGGGTTTTTTGTGGTGAGATTCTCGATATTCCAGACAGTCTCTTCGAATTGGAGTAATTATGGTTCAGGTCGAATGGGTGAACAGGCGAAATCGTGAGACAGTAAATGCCTCTCCGATTCGTTGGGAAGTGAGAGAAGTCTTCAAGATTGAAGATGTGGAATATGCTTCTGTTGTTGTTTACACAAAGGGAAGGATTTACTTTACGTCAAATGAACGTGTCGGAACACAAATCATTAGCGCATCCTTTACCGGATGGGTGCCGAGACAGAATATACTCTATGTCAAGGACTTGACAAAAGGATATATTGGTGGTATAGGTCTTATTCTACCTGTATCGGATATTGATATTCCTTTACAGATAGTAAACGAATACAATAGAATGGTGAACGGAGAAGTCTTCAATATACCGAAGGCAGGGGAGTTGGATGATATGTTCACCTTGGAGGACAAATGAGATTTCAGGAAGTTTTTCAAAGCGCATGTGAATTTTTTGAGATTAGTCCAATCGAGTTTTCAGAGGCGTCCGGGCTTACTCTCGAAGAAGTGTCTGGATTGTTGAACGGTTCTCTTTATCCAGATATGAGAATCGCAGAATGTATCGTGAAGGTGTTCGGTGGCCCTGCAGAGGATTGGCTCAAATACGATAGGTAATCATTATGACAGCGATAATCGGTTTTGTGGAAAACAATAAAATCTGGATGGGTGCGGATTCCCTTTCAGTTACGGATGCCTTTGACCAGCAGGTTCTTCTGGACGACAAGGTGTTCATCAAGAACATAGCAGGTCTTGGCCCTTCGATATGGGGATTTGCAGGATACTATCGTTACGGACAGGTTCTTCGATACAATTTTCATCCGCCTCTCTTCAAGAGAGATTCCTATGATGTAGAGGAATATATGAAAACTGTTTTCATCGACGCCCTCAAGGATAAACTTGAAGGTATTGACGTTGAAGAATGTGAATGTATGGTCGGCGTTCAGGGCAGATTGTTTCAGATTTCCGAAGACTATAGTGTGACCTCTCCGATGTTGGGGTATAGTGTTTGTGGAAGTGGCAGTTTGAGCGCTATGGGTGCGATGACGGCCCTGATACCGTTTACTCACCTGTCGGGAGAAGAGATTATAAGAAGAGCGCTGGAAGCCGCCTCTATTTGTTCTGCATCCGTAAAGCCTCCCTTCAAGATTCTTTCTATCAACGGGAATATGTAAGATGTCCTTCGATTATGTAATGGGAATTGAGTTTATTGCCACCGTTCTTGTTTTGCTCGGTGTTTATTTCATCACTGTTCCAAGAGTATTGGGCATCTATATAATGATTCTGGCGCAGATATTCTGGACGATATTCGCCTACATCAAGGGTGCCCCGTTCCTGTTACTACAGAACGTGATATTGATGTGCTTCAATTTTAGAGGGATACGAAACTGGAAGAAAAGGGGGATTGAATAATGAATAATGAATTGTTACTATCATTGGCGTTGAAAGAGAATGAATCATTTATCAATCAATTGATTGAAAGAGATAAATGGGGAAAACAAACAGAAAGTCTTTTATGACACTGGTTCCAAAAAGCAGAGGTGATATGGCGGAGAAACTTATAGAAAGTATGTGCGAAAAAATAGAGGTAAAGTGTAAGTTACGACATGACAACACAAGTGGTTTTGATGCTTGGATTGGGGAAAAGAAAATACCAGTAGAAATAAAATATGCTGCAGAAGGCAATAATGGTGGATATACATTCAATCAAATTAGACCTGATGATAAAGGATATAGATATATTATATTCTTTTTTATGTCACCTACAGAATGTGAGTTCTATACAATAAAAAGAGAAGATTTGAAATTATTGACACTCAATAAACAACATGCAGGGAATAAGACATATACAATGACAGATACGAAAAAGAATATGTCTGTATTGAAAAAAATGGGTGATGGGTCATTTGTTGATGCCATAAATAAAATCAAATGAAATATCTGTTAGTAGAACCGAAAGTCAAATCTATTGCTCCAAATATTGCCTTGATGAAGTGGGCAACATGGTGTGAAAGAAATAACCATGAGTTTGAATATGTAAAAGGTAATATCAGACCGTCTATTCAACCAGACGTTATTCTTATGTCTTGCATCTTCTCTTTCTATTCGAGAAAATATGGTGAAACAATTCGTCACTATCGAAACTTATTTCCGAAAGCCAAGATTATAGTTGGTGGCGCATTTCCATCCAACATGCCAGAGTGGTTCGAACAGTTTCCTTATGTAGAAATTCATCATGGTTTGTCGGAAGAAATAGAATCTCTTCCACCAAAATATTCCATTGATAAAAAGAATAAAAAAATAATCACTTATGCCTCAAGAGGGTGTGTAAACAAGTGTGGATATTGCACGGTTCCAAAACTTGAGGGTGATATGAAATCATTCCAATCCATCAAGGAAACGTTGGAATATGGGTTGAAGGAAATACCTGATGCTACTGGTGTTGTTCTTTATGACAACAATTTTACTGCCCATGAATATTTCGATAATATCGTGGATGAATTGAGGGACTTTGGTTTACCCGTTGATATTCACGGTCTTCATGTATCAGATTTTACAGAACACCATGCACAAAGATTTGCTGAGTTGAAATGGGGAGCACAACATGAGAACGGAACGGCATATAACCGTTTCAGTTTTGATTTTGTTGGATATGAGAAACATGTCAAACGTGCGCTTGAACTATCAGAAAAGTATAAGATCAAAGCCGGATTTTTCTGTTATCTTCTATTCAACTGGAAAGATTCTCCCCATGATTTTTGGAAACGAATCATTCTATCTCAAAGAATGGTAGATGAAGTAGGAAGAACAGTCTTTCTATTTCCTCAAAGATTTGAACCTCTCAATTCACTTGAAAGAAACAATTATATCGGAGATAAATGGAACGATGACCTTGTAAGAGGAGTTGTAAAACTGTATACGTTTATGCACGGGTTTATTCCACTAACAACGACAAGAAATATATTTCGATGGATTGGATATTCATATGAAGAGTTTCTTGATAATGTCATAAAGTTTTCTACTGTAAGAGGATATCGTTTGAATAAAAAATCTGGTGAGCCACCATCTACAGACAGTCTTTATGAGAATATGTTATCCACAGAATCCCACAAAGTAAAGAGAGATGAACGCATCTCCTTGTTTTTCCAATAGAACTTTTCTTGTTTACATTACATAAAAAGTGTGGTATACTCTTCCCGTAAAATAAAACCTGTGGGGGTATGAGAATGTCCACGAACGCTCAGATTGCCTTTTACGAGTCCAAGGAACAGGCCCAAAACATTGATGACTTTGACGCATCCATTCTTGTCTATTGGGATGGATATCCAGAAACGAAAGAGGGTGTTCCTGCCCGTATCGTTCCCTTCCTCAAGAAGTTTATGAAGCGTCGGGGTCTTTCGGATTCCAGTTACGCAGGAGCGTGGACGCTTCACGAATTGGTAGCCCAGCACGTCAAGAGACAAAAGGAGTTTTATCGGGAACATCCTGCACACAAAAACAGCGGACTTACTTATGCCGATGGAAAGGATTGTCTGAGCTTCGGTATTATGAAGGAAGTGGGTTCTGTTGATTTCTTCTATAAGGTCTATCCCGATGTTCTTGAGATTTGGCAAAGGGAATGGGATTACAGTAGGGGCAAGAGCAATTTCGAGAACCCGAAATACAAGTTCGTGAAAGCCATTGATTTGACTAGGAAATTCGTCATTCCCAAGTAATTGTTCCTCTTTTCATCTCCTTTTATTTCAAGGGGTTAGGACTTATGGTTCTAACCCCTTGATTTTATTGAGAAACATTTTTTTATGTAACATATTTACATTTCCCCTCACTTGTGTTATACTATAGCCAAGAAAGTGAGGAAAAAGATGATTACTTACAAGGTTCCGGTTTACAGGTTACAGTCTCTTCTCAAAAAGATTGATTCCCTGAACAGGAAGGCCGAGAAGATTAAGGTTCCCGGTATCATCTACGAAGTTTCCAAGCCCTATGATTACGTCTATACCGTTTGTGAGGATTCCGAGCGTGGTATCTACCGTGATTATACCATTCAGGTTTCCGATGTTACCTTCAACAAGTTGACCTTCAAGATGAACGGGTGGAGCTTCCTTGCCACCATCGAGCATCGGAATGAGGGCAACGTTATCATCAAGACCAGCGACGTGGAGATTCCTTCCAAGTATCGGAAGACTACTCAATATCTCTGTGAGCATTGTAAGACGAAGAGGGACAGGAACCTGACTTACCTTGTTTATAATGAGAAGAAGAACAAGATTTATCAGGTTGGTTCCACCTGTATCCAGAATTACCTTGGTTTCGATGCCTCGATGATGGTCGCCCATGCCGCCATCGTCAAGACCTTCACCGAAATTTCCGAGGCTTCCGATTGGGAGTCCGATGGTGGTTGGGGTAAGAGAGCGGTTCCGGTTATCAACCTTGAGAAGTTTCTTTCTATGGTCGTGAAGCTGGTTGACAAGGTTGGTTACGTTTCCTCTTCCAAGGTTTTCGAGAAGGGTTTCGGCGAGTCCACCGGAATGGAAGTGTGGGGCGCCTACTGGAAATGGCACAATATGAGCGATGAGCTGAAGAAGTATTACGAAACCACCAAGGAAACCGACAATAGGGCCAAGAAGGTTATCGAATACATCAAGGGTCTGGACAAGAACAAGATGAGCGACTACGAAAACAATATGTTCGTTCTCGCTCAGTCGGAGTATGTTACTTACCGGACGGCGAACACGGTTGCCTCGATGGTTCCCTACTACAATCGGAAGATGGAAGACATTGAGAAGGCCGCCAAGACCACTTCGAACCACTTTGGTAAGGTCGGTGAGAGGATGGCCCTTGAGCTTACTCTCAAGTCTTCGTTCACCGTGGGTGAGTATTTCGCCCCCTTCTCCAAGTATGGAGTGCCCAACATCCTTGAGCGGTTCGAAGACAAGAACGGGAACGTTTTTGTGTGGTATAACAAGAGCGGTAAGAGACTTGAGGTGGGTAAGACCTACAAGGGTAAGGCAACCATCAAGGCCCACGGTGAGTATAAGGGTATCAAGCAGACCGTCATCAGCCGTTTTTCTTATGAGGGGTAACTCGGAGAGGAAGAGTAAGATGGACTTTACGAATGTTCTTGAGGCGAAACTGGTTGTTTGTCCTTGTGGTGTTACCGTTGGCTCCTTTACGGAGATTGACCCCTATACGAAACGGGTTATGGTTGAGCTGAGAGAAGAGGCATATAGAAATCAGAAGACCGCCCGGTTCATTTGGACGAACCATAGGTGTTCCCATTGGCACGGTCCCCTCTTTATGAGTAACGGGGTTCCGGTTGCTCCTGATATTCCCGAAGTGACCGTGAAGGAAATGGGGCGCCTGTCCTTCAAGATTTACTTATAGGAAGACTTTTTTCAGGGGATGGGTCAACATCCATCCCCTTCTCTTTCAACGTCGCCTGGTTGAGCCTAGAGGGTCGCTTTCCCCTTCAAAATCAAGGGGTTAGGTAAATGTAACGGTTGTAACCTTTGTAACCATAGTAACAAAAAATTTTGTGTAACCTATTTACATTTCAATGGTTTTGTGGTAGAATATAGAAAATGGTGAGAGGTGCAACGATGGAAAAGTGGAAAGTGACCGCACGGTTCCCTGATGTAAAGGAAACCTTTTCAATGGAGAAGCCAGAGCTGATTGAGAAGTTTTCTCAATACCTACCAGCGATATCGAAACCTGATTTTATTTCCCTGTCTGTTTCGATAGGAGATATGGTTCTGACGATTATACCGGAAAACAGAGAACGGAAAACGTGGAGAAGGACAAGAAGAAAGTAAACCACTTGAGAAAGGATGTATGAAATGAAATTCAAGGTTACGTTCACTTATCCGGTGAAGCATGAGGACGGTGGAATTGCCTACGTTCCTTCCACTTGTGAGGAAATCGAAATCAAGAACGGGAAGCTTCCCAAGAACCTGATTGACATTTTTACCCGTTGCGACCTTTTCGATGAGCGGGTGGTTATTGAGAGGGTGCGATAATATGTTGACCATATTCTCTTGTCTGGTTGTCCTGATGTTCTTCCATTGGTTTGCCGATTTCGCCCTACAGGACGATAAGACCGCTTTGGAAAAGTCGGACAATATCAAAGTCCTGTTTTATCATTGTTCGACCTACGCCTTTTGGATGGGTCTTGGGTCGTTCATTGTTTTCTTTACCCTATACCTTCCGAATCCGGTTATAACGGCCCTGTTATTCACCGGATGGATGTTGATTACTCATTTCGGAATCGACTATGTTACCGCACGGGCGAACAAGAAGCTCTGGTTGAACAATCAGCGCCATTGGTTCTTCGTGATGGTGGGGTTCGACCAGTTTCTCCATATCTCAACAATCATTTGGTTCTACGCCATGGCTTTGAATGGGTATGTTCCTATCGGAAAGACCTTGTTCTAGGAATTGATTATGGAAAAGAAATATGTTATGATAGAAGGGTCGTGGGGAAAATTCCCCATCGTGTTTTCTGCCGTGATGAACCACAATGACGTGGCAGAGGGAGTCGGTGGAAAGGTGGTATCAGCAGGATTTTTCTATACAAGAATAGAGGATGGAAAAATCAAGGTCACCTGTTACGGTAAGTCACAGACGTTGAAATTAGGACCGGATAAAGACGACGCTCTTTATTTGGAAATGTTACTCAATGATAGAGAAGGAGCTTGGTAAGATGTTCAAGTATGTAGGAAAGAGGAATCCAGAGGACAGTTTCGACCTGACCATCACCGTCGAGAATGACAAGGGAATGGTCACCCCGTTGAAACAGATTGTTCGCCATTCGCCCACGGGAATGGAGTGGGGTTATGGTGGTTCCGGCCCGGCGGATACCGCCCTGTCCATCCTTGTCGATTTCCTGCTTCGCACCAAGAAAGACCTGACCGAAAAACAGGCAATCAAGATGGTGGACAGGCACTATATGGATTTCAAGGACAAGTTTATTGCCTCTGCTGACCGTGAAGGGTTTGAGTTGAAGGATGAAACGATTCGTCAATGGCTTCGATGGAGAGAAATGTAAAATGAAAAGGGGGGAAAACAATGTTTGATGATATTATTTCTCAGGCGTTTTGTATTTGGTGTGGTAACCAGATTGAATCCGGTAAGGGTGTTCCTTATACAGACCAAAACACTGGAAAGGTTGCCTTTCTGTTATGTCGAAAATGTTTTCAACAAAAGAAAGTGCCGCCGATTGTATATGATATACAATATAAATTTCTTTTGAAAAGAAGGATTGAAAAATAAGATAATGTCTTCACCAGAGATTGATTCCTATTGGGGATAAGAAAATGAAAGAGGAAAAGAGAAACATCATATACAAGTATAAAATTCCGGCGCCGAACAAACACGGCCAAATCAAGATTGAAGTTGAAGGATGGGATTTTGAGAAGGCCCTTCACGTCGGTGAACAGGATGGTGACCTTTACCTTTGGGCCATTATGAGGAAAATCGGAGAACATCAAAAAGGGCATATCTACCTGACCATATTGCCTACAGGTCTGGTGATGTTCGATGAGAGGATTCTCGACCAACATATTGGAACGGTTCAGATGAAGGACGGGTTGGTTTTTCACGTTTTTACGATTGATTCCTATTGAGGGTAAGAAAATGAAAAAGAAAGTTTGTGCGGGTTGCGGAACGGTGTTGGTGGCGGTGGATTCGAAGGGAAACCCGGCTTGTCCCATCTGTATCGGAATCTCCGAGCACTCCGGTATGGTTCGTGAGGTGGAGATTCCCGATGAGGTTCTAAAGAAAGCCGTTTGCCCCCATTGTAAGAGGACGGCTGACCAGACAAGGTGGAACATCAAAGACCTTCCATTCTACGAAGCCAAGAACAATACCTTCTACTGCGGTTGCCGGGGGTGGGACTGATGAAAGAGTATCTTGACAAAACGATTCTTGACAGAATCAAGTTTTTCAAGAAGGGTAACTTTACCCTGTCAGTAAAGAATGTCAAGGTTCAATTGAAGGATGATGGTAAACGGGAAGCAAAGACAAGGATTTATTTCTTTCCCGAAGATGAGCCCATAATCGAAAATTTCATTTACGGACGGTGGAACCGTGATTACAGAGCGTATCGGAAACTTCTTCCAGAAGTCTTCCAGAGAATCAATCGGAAGCAGATGGAAGTGAAGTGGAGCCAGTATGCAGGATGTTCCTGTGGCTGTTCGCCCGGATTCATCGTCAAGGGAATGAAAGACATTGATGTTTTCGTGGAAGTGAAAATCAACAAGAGGGAGAAATAAAATGAATACCGTCATGCTCATTTGGCTCATCGGAGTGGGATTTACCGTTGGGTATATAGACTTTATATACAGAGACAAGGTTTCCGCCGCCGCGGCGGAAGCGGGATGGAAGGGTCGAGTTATTGTCATCATCGGTAACATCCTTCTGTTTCTTCTTTGTGTCATCGCATGGCCTTATCTTTTGGGCGTGGATGTAAAGAAGACAATGTTGAAGGAAAAGTAAGATGTTTTACAGAAGTCCTCTCAATAAACAAAAGATTATTCGGTCTTGGAAACTGTATTGGGCCTTCGTCCTGACTGTCTTTATCATCGCAGTCGCCATTAGTGAATGTGCGGCAAGCAATACCTGTGAGGCATCTGGATGTTCTGTGGATACGGAAACCGTCATGACCTGTGACTTCTATCGGGTAAGAATGAAAAGCACGGAGTTCGGTGTTCCCTATTTGACAGAAGAACATATCGGTCAGCTTGAAGTCAGGTTCAAGAAGGGATGGAAAGAGGATGATATAAGGGAGATTGTTGACAAGATAGACCAATCCCTCTTGAAGGAGCATACCATTACAAGGAAATGTGAAACTGTAACCAAGGGTCTTGAATTTGGCCTTGGTCAAGGTTTTATGGGCAGGAAATTCTGATAGAAAAGGAAAAGCAAGATGGAAAAGAAACCTGTGATGTGTGGTTGTGGTAGGACAGAGGTTCTTCGTCCTCTGTCCTATTGTTTCTACTGTTATGACTGTGCGGTTGAAGTCCATAGTCTTGATGATTACGAGAAACATATTTACCATTATACAGCATCCCTGATACCGTTGAAAACCGTTGTGGCTGCGAGATAAAAAATTTTTTTGGTATGTTGACATTCCATTCGGAGTGTGGTAATATAATGACGAAAGGGTTTTATCAAAACCCAAAAAAACTATTTGGAGGTTTTTCTATGAAGAAGATTTTTGGTTCAATTTTGGTTCTCGCCATGGTTCTTATGGCGACAACGGGGTTTGCCTGTTCAGGTATCGGCTGCACCTATGCATCTGACTACAGCAACACGGCATCCTATCAGTATAACATCAATGCCTACGGTATGACCGAAGGTCTGGCTGTTACGGAGCGAGGTGGTTACGCCAACGCAGGTACGAAGGGCTTCGGGCCGAAGACCGCAATGGTTGGTGGTTCATCTCTGGATACAGTTTACGGCAAGACAGGCGGGTTCGGTAACGGTTCCAATGTCGCCGCTTCTTATGGTATTTCCCATGTCGAGGCTTCCGGTATTGAGGCAGCTGCCGCTGGAAGACTTTTCGGAAATCCCTCAACTTCAACGTATGTCAATGTGAACGGTTATGCCCGTCAGGGAAATGGTAGCTGGGCATCGGCTCCCGAAGGAACATATGCATCGGGTTCCAATGAGAGCTACGCTTCATTCTCTTCGAACAGGAGCGACTACTCCGGTTCGTACTTCCCCGGCGTGAGTGCTTCTTCTACCTGTAATTTTGGTAAAGCTACCGCTATTGGTGGCACGTTCATGACAGCCAATTACGTTCCCAACAAGGCAGCCATGTCTTTCGGTATCACGGGAAGCGCCTCTGAGGCGAGCCCCAATGGTTATGCAGCAGGTTCCGGTTCGATGAGTACCCAAGCTCAGGTTCACAATGGACAGGGTGCTGGTGGATACACTCAGACCGCTGGTAGCTACTGCTACAGTGGCCCCAATTCAGGTCTTGGTTTCACCACTGGTGGTGGTATCGTAACGATTTCCACGGGCGCCAACAGCACGGTGGTTCGTTCAACGTCCGGTCAGTTCTCTTTCGCAAAGTAAGATAACGTCAACAAACAACGTAACAAGAGAGGGGTAGAAATGCCCCTCTCATAACATCATCAAAAAATAAAAAGGAGTTTTCAAATGAAGAAGATTTTCGTAATGACAATGGTTCTGTTTCTGATGTTATCAGGTACAGCCTTTGCTCAGGGTTATGGTTTCAACAAGGGAACCTCAGCGAAGTCAGCCGCAGACGCAGCCGCTCAGGCCCAAATCAACCAGAATTTTGAGGCATCGAACATCCCCGTTCAGATGCCCGGTTATCCGGTTGTTCCCGGCCCCATGATTCAGCAGAACAATGCACCGTCCGGTAAGGACGTTCATTGGAATAGGGTCATCAAGCCTTGGATGCTCCAGAGCTGCTGGACGAAGAAGGACCTTGACCGCCTTGAGAACAATTTCGCCCTGTTCTACCCCACGGTAAGCGACAAGGGAACGATTCAGATTTTCCCCTTCGCTGACCTCAAGGGTGGTATCAATGCCTTTACGGTGGTTCCGGTTGTGAAGAAGGAAGAGGCCGACAAGATGTATAAGTTGGTCGCCGCCGCTTCTATCTTCGCTGGTGATTCGGAAACTTCCTACATGCAACAATGGGTGAAGATTCTGAAGGCCAACATGAAGACCATCGGTGCCCAGTATGTCATGGTCATCCATGAGGGTCAGAAGGAAGGTTCGGAGGCGTTCGGTTGGCACCTTGGTCTTTCCATCGGTGCACAGGCTCTCAACCACGGTGGTAACAATGGTGTTGGTGCCACGATTGGTGCCGGTGTCAGCAACACGCAGACGAAGGCTGAGGAATATCCCAACCTGACAGTTCTGTTCTTCGACAAGAAGTAATTTGTTTTGTCCCGGTAGAGTCCCGCCAGAAATCCCTCTGGCGGGACATACCCATTTACAGGAGAAGTAAGATATGAAGACATTTATCGCAACAATCATTACAGTCATTTTCCTTTTCGGTTGTGCCACTCCGATGGTTACATCAACCGAAGAGTATAAGTGTCCTGTTCCCCCTAGTCTTCCGGTAGAGAAGCCGGTAGTGAAGCCCGCCCCGGTCATTCCAGCACCTGTCACTCCGGTTATTCCTCCGGTGGTAGAGAAAAAGGTGGAAATTCTTCCGTTCTACTTTGATTTCGATAAGTCGAATGTCAGGAATCAGGAAGATACCATCAATCGTGCTGTGACGGTTCTCAAGGCCGACAAGACCAAGAAGGCAGAGCTTCAAGGAAATTGTGACGCTCGTGGTTCGGACAAGTATAACTACAAGCTCGGTTTGAAGAGAGCCGAGACAGTCAAGACAATCCTTGTAAAGAACGGTATCGACGCAAAGAGAATCGACACGGTGTCTTTCGGTAAGAAGAAGGCCACCATCCCAGCCAAGGCTACGGACAAGGAACGTGCCAAGGACAGAAGGGTTGATATCGTGCTGAAGTAATTACATTGTGAACCTCAACAAGAGGATAAACGGTGTAAGAGGGGTTGGAATTTCTCTAACCCCTCTTTTTTATTACATTTTTCCATATTGACATCACATAAAAGATATGATATAATGTAGTATAAATAGTGGTGGTTATTCGTGAAAAGAATTATGGTGATAGGAGATATTCACGGCAATTGGAGTCCGGTGAATATTCTTCTCAATAAAAAGCACGAAGAGGTTGAGTGCATTCTTCAATGTGGTGATTTCGGTTACTGGCCGAAATTCCACGGGAGAACGTATATTACTCCTCTTGGCTACAGGAGAACGGAAGACAATTATGGTTTGAAGAACCATAACATTCCGGTTTATTTCTGTGATGGGAACCATGAAGACCATGCGTCCTTGAGGAAATGGAACGACAAAATCTGGATGGACAAGAACGTCCATTACATGAAGCGTGGTTCCATTCTTACCCTTGGGGACGGCAGGGTTGTTCTCTTCATTGGTGGAGCCAGAAGTATCGACAAGGAATACCGCCTTGCCGGTCACGATTGGTTTCCAGAGGAAAGCATCACCGAAGGTGAGCTGTATGGTCTTCCCGATATCGACGTTGATATCGTTATCAGCCATACAGCACCGGAGTCGTTTCCTATCACCTATGAAAGGGTTGGAATCGACACTACGGGGTTCAAGGACAGTAACCGTGATAAACTGGAATATGTCTTGAACCTGTATAAACCGAAGCTGTGGTTCTGTGGCCACTTCCACAAGTATCAGAGTGGCGTCACGAAGGGTTGTCGGTGGACGGCTCTGGATATGGTTGGTAGTAGTGGAAAGTGGTGGACTTGGTTACCAATGTGACAGACAAAATGGAAGTTTTGGTTCCAAAAATAAGGCGGGGGCACAAGGTGCAGTTAGCTCTCATAAGGCTGACCAGCGGGGAGCGTTACCCCGACCCGCTACCAGAATAAAAAAGAGAGGTTATCCTGATGATGACAGAAGAAGATTGGGATAAACTTGTGGACTTGTTTGAGGTCGTGCCATATGGCTCTGATACAGCTAAAAGAGGGAAGTCAGAACACGATATTCGTGATAGCGGTGATAAAAACGACACCAAATCAGCCTGACCTTGTTCGAACAATCGGTTGGACGGTTGATGTAAATGATGCCATCCGTTTCGTGAGAGAGAATGTAGGCGGAATGTCAGAGAACGGATATTATGACTTGGCAGTCGTTGAAGAGCTGGGTGAAGGAATATACAATCACGCTCTTCAACAATTCTGGTTTATGTGGAACGAGAAGAAAGGTTATCTGCCCATCATAAAGCCAGACCGTTATAAAATATTTGGTCGAGTGACAATGTAGGAGAAGAATATGGAAAAGAAAATGTCAAAAGAGGAGTTTGATGAGTTCATCGGAAAGATGAGAACCCTTTTCAAGGAATGGGAAACCGCATATAGCGACTATATGAGGGAGACTTGGGAAAAGACAGATAATGATGTCAAGCTCGCTCTGACCGCATATGTGTTTCGTCAGTTGACAGAACATATGAAAGAGGGTGGTTCATACCGATACCTGATTTATGACAGGTTGGGGTTTGGCCCCGAAGCGTATACCGCACTTTATGTAAACGGTGGAATGGATTTGAGCAACGCTTTTTGTGACTTGAGAGAGAAGGGTGAGAAGGAAAAAGAATAGGGGCAGTAGCGGAAGTGCCTTCTAAGCACTGCGTTATACCGTAACTGGAAGCATGGGGGTTCGAATCCCCCCTGCCCCTCCATATTTTTGACTTCGAAGTTTACATTTTGGGTTAGAATACATAAATAATATCGGAGGTGATATTATGAAAGTATGTCCAAAATGTAAACGCAAATTAGATAAAGATTGTTTCTCAAAAAATAAGGATAGAAAAGATGGTTTACAAATTTACTGTAAAGAATGTTGTAAATTGTTAAGACGAAATCATTATGTTCTAAATAAAGGCCGTGTAATAGAGTGGGTCAAAAAAAGAAATCAAAATGAATATAAGAAATGGAAGGATTATAAAGCAACCCTTTTTTGTATAAAGTGTGGTGAAAATCATCCTGCTTGTCTTGAATTTCATCATAAAAATCCAAAAGATAAGGAATTATCATTAAGTCAAATAGTAAGAAGAGGGTGGGGGAAAGATAGAAGAGAAAAGGAGCTTTCTAAATGTATAGTTCTTTGTTCTAATTGTCATAAAAAAGAACATTGGAAAGAAATAAATGGAGATGTGGTTGTTAAAGCCCCCGTAGCCTAATTGGATAGGCAAGAGTCTCCTAAACTCTCCCGTGTAGAGCGGTGGAATACAGGTTCGAATCCTGTCGGGGGCTCCAATAATTATCAGCGTCCGTAGCTCAATGGAGTAGAGTCCCGCGCTTCGAACGCGGTTGTTGTGGGTTCAAATCCTACCGGGCGCACCAACGGGGTCGTATACCCTCTGCCTACGAAGCAGTAGAAAGGTTAATTGGATTCATGAAGGTTCGAATCCTTCCGGCCCCGCCAGTTTTTATTTTGTTTATATAATTTATATAAATATGTTGAGAACCTTTTGGAGAATATATTATGAGATTCAAGACATATTTGGGTGGACATTCGAATGAGGACTTCTGGAATTATCTCGTAGAGATGATAACAGAATTGACAAAGGCTGAGAAGGCGCTTCGTGCCAAGTATAAAGGTGTTCCGATGGAAGAGATTCCTCTGGAAGACCTTTGGGTGTCTATGAGTAAGGGTAATGCAAAACTGGCGAAGAACATCAAGACCTTCAATCTTCCTGCCATCAAGTCCTGCCCAAATGCTGGAGAATGTGCAAAGAGCTGCTACGCCAAAAAGGCAGAAAGGCAATATCCAGAGGTTCGTATTTCCAGAGCGAGGAATTATCGTCTTGCCAAGGAAAGCACAAAACTCTTGAAACAAAAGATTCTCCAACAGTTGAAGAAAGGTGATATCGTCCGTATTCACGAATCAGGAGATTTCTTCTGTCAGGAATACGTCGATATGTGGACAGAGATAGTCAAGGAAAGACCTGATGTAATGTTTTATGCATATACGAAGACAGAACATCTATTTGACTTCTCCGAAATAAAGAGACAGCCGAATTTCAGTTTGGTTCCTTCTATTATCGCTGGTAAGATAAACTTTGGGCCAGAAGATGAGATTACCATTCGAGCGCAAGAGTTAGGTCTTCCCATTTGTCCTTGTAAGCCGGGCAACAAAGTGAAATGTGGTATTGATTGTAAAATCTGTATGGACCCGAATATTGGCCCTAACGGAGTTTTGTTTATTCAGCATTAGAGGCAGTATTATGAAAAAAGTTGATTCATTGATGGAAAAATTTTTGAAGATGTTCGAACAAAAGGTTGACGAGCAGGAGCAGGAACCTCAAGGCCCCGGTCTTGGTCTTGGCCCTTGTGGTCGAGGTCTTCGCAGAGGTCTTGGTCTTGGCCCCGGTGGTGGTCAAGGAAGAGGCTTTGGCCGTCGAAACAGAAGAATGAGAAAATTTTTCTTGAATAAGACCGATACAGAAGAAGAATAAGAAAGGATAAAATTGTGGTGTAATGGAAAAGAAAGCTCTAAAGTGGTATACCTTCCGCCCCCTTGTGGTTCTGAAAGTGACATTTATTCTTGTCCTTCTGACCACCTATTTTTTACCTATCGCTCTCGTTCCAGTTTCTATATTGAGAGGTTCCGACGTTTACTACAGCACAAGTCCCTTGTGTCTGATAGTCTATGATGACCTGATTCCAAAAGAATCGGTGGGTGCAACAAGGGGATATGTAATTTATATTCGACCAGACCTTCGGGATGACCCGATTGTCATCAACCACGAAAAGGAGCATGTTCGTCAATGGTGGTATTCTCTGGGCCTACAGAAATTCTACTACGCTCTGTCGAAGAAACACCGATTATACTATGAATACAATGCCTATCTTGAGGGACTGAAACATTCCACAAATCTTGAACACGATTTGGCGGCCGCCGCGGTTGGTCTTGCTCATCCCGGTTACAATCTCGACATTACACCGGAAGTCGCCTATCTGCTGTTGGAGAGTGGAATAAATAAACATAGAGGGTTACAGTAATATGCCGATATATGATTTTGAATGTAAAGAATGTAACAGGATAGTGGAAGTGATAGAAACGATATCCAAGTCGGAAGAGGAACACCGTTGCAACAAGTGTGGGCGGTTGATGAAAAAACTTGCGCCGACCAAGATGACATTCCATCTCAAGTATGACCCCAAGAAAGATATTGTCTCTTGGGGTAATGAAGGATATTCAAGAACACAAAGATATCGGGAGTATGACAAACAGGCGAAGGGAAACATCTTCCCTGTTACTGGTAGGAAATGATAGAAAAGGTAATTCGGGGTCGGGAATGGAAGACAAAGAAGGCCCGATATACCCTTGAAGAAGTAAAATCCCTTTTGGAAACAGAGGGTTACACACTATTGGATGACGAATATTCCAATAGTAAAACAAAGATGAGAGTCCGATGCCCGAAGGGACACGAAAGAGAGATACGTTTCGATAACTGGATAGCTGGTCACAGGTGTTCAAGTTGTCGAAATCAAAAGGGAATTACCCCAAAGTGGAAAATAGCCAAGAAAGATATCCTGAAAAGGGGGTATACCATTGAGGGGGAACCGGAGAAAAGCTCCACCAAGGTCAAACTAAAATGTTCTAAAGGGCATTTATTTGAGGTTTCCATATATAACTGGATGAAGGGCTCAAGGTGCCCCTTCTGTTCCAGAAGGGAAAGATATACAGGATTTTTGAATCTGTCAAAGGCGTATAGAAAAAGTGGTAAATAAAGTCATTCAAAATATTGTGATGGACTTGGATAATTATACAGGCATCATTCCTCTGACAAGAAAGATAAGGGGAAATCCAAGTCGAGAGTCACAGAAAGTAAAAATTTCTTGGGATGATGGAAAGGTTGATTTCGGTTACACCTTCCTCATGCCGGGATACAATACAGACCCTTTATGGTCTATTGTTGTTTGTGTTCCAAACCCGACAGGAACAAGGGAACCTGTATGGGTATCTTTAGCACGATTGACTACGTTCAAAAAGGTGGTGTGGATTGACATTGAAGAAAACAAGAGTAGTCCATTGTAAAAAAGATAAATATGATATACTGATTGACAGGACAACAAAATGGGGGAACCCGTTTGTCATTGGTAGAGATGGAACAAGAACAGAGTGCCTATCAAAGTATCGCGAGTGGATTCTCACTCAACCTCACCTTGTTGAATCCCTGAAAGAGTTGGATGGTATGGTGTTGGGCTGTTGGTGTAAGCCCTTGCCGTGTCACGGCGATATACTGATAGAATTGAGAGAGGAGCAAAAATCAAATGATAGACTTACTAAAATCTTTTGTTGAAGGTAGAATCTGTACGAAATGTAGGACGTTCAAAACAAAAGAACATTTTTCCAATTCCAAAGGAAAATATAGGGGTGGAATTTATTCTTGGTGTAAGGAATGTCATAGTTTATACTCAAAAGAAAGAAGAAGTAAAAACAAAGAATTTTTTCTAGCATCTGAGGCAGAGAGAAGGAAAAACATTAGAACAGAGGTTCTTTTTCACTATGGAGGAAATCCACCAAAATGTAATTGTTGTGGTGAAAGTATTATTGAGTTCCTTTGTATAGACCACGTTGATGGCGGAGGAAACAAGCATAGAAAACAGATATCTCTTATCGGTAGTAATTTTTATTTCTGGTTGAAACGAAACGGATTCCCAAAGGGATATCAAGTATTATGTCATAATTGTAATATGGCGAAAGGATTTTATGGTAGGTGCCCACATGAAAACAATGAAAGAAATCAAATGTAACAAGTATGTCAAGTATCTTCGTTATGTGCTTCGACATAAATGGTTCGTGATGATAGAGTGCTTCAAGAAGGGCCTAATCATACAGGGTATCCTGCACGATTGGTCGAAGTTTACTTGGTTGGAGTTCAAGGCTTACGCCAATCACTTCTACGGCCCGAATGAACAGAAATACAAAGAGATGTCAAAATCGAAGGGGGGATACGCAAAGACAGACGATTCCCCCGATTCAATTTTTGATGAGGCATGGCTTCATCACATTCACCGAAATCCACATCATTGGCAATACTGGATAGTGAACGATGTTCCAATGGAGATGCCGGAGAAATATCGACAGGAAATGTTTTGTGATTGGATTGGTGCTGGTAAGGCCCAAGGTCGATGGAAGGGTGAATTGAAAGATTGGTATGAGGCACACAAAGACAAAATTGTGTTGGGAAAGCAAACGAGAATGTGGGTGGAGAGAGAACTACGAGGTGAGAACTCTTTCTATAAAATATCTTGACAAGTCAAAAATAGTCTGTGACGGTGTATCTGAATCGGTAGATGCAACCCGGGCGTTTTTGTTTCCCATATTATAAACACCACCTTCGATAAAGAGGGATGGTGTTTCTCCCCAAGAAAATACGGGAACCTTTTGCATGTTACATAGAAGTGTCCAATGGCCCAAAGGACAGACCACCACGTCTGCTTCGCTGATAATCTTCACGATATACTTATAACCATTCTCAAAATAATCCACTTTTTTCAATACAACATTCTCCTCACAGAGATGTGTCTTGAAGTCGCCCACGACAGTCACGTCATAATGTTTGGTCAGATGATTATAAATTTCGTGAACTCTCTTTTTCTTTTCTTTCAGGTCTGGTATATAAACGATTTTTTTCTTTTCGATTCTAATGGGGGGAATGGAGATAGGACGAAACACTTTATTATAAAGTGGGGTGTTTCCATTCTTCGAATATGTGAGATTGACCATCGCAATCTCTCTCTTGCCTGAACCAGATTTTTCTATTACTTTTTCCTTGAAGATTTTTGTGAGAAGGTTGTGGTCTTTCAATTGAAGGGAGCTGTGCATCAGACCTTGTTGTGATAACTCACTTCTACTCAAGTCCTCGAACACGGGAATAAAATTGGACGGTTCTATCCAATCATAAAGAAACGCTCTGTTGAAATGAGTAGACAGGAAGATATGTTCCGTAGGTGCTATTTTTGATATCCATCGGACATAGGGACGAAAGTTGAACAACTCCTGTTCAAAGTCTCCGGTGTATGGGCCACAAGCAAGAACTGTCATTATGTTACGATAACATTACCGTCCCATGTTTCCAGAACTGATTTACAGAGTTCGAAATCATTCTTTGTGAGCTTGATGACTTCGATGTTCCTCAAGACATCGGGCAGTAATTGGCCGAGAATCATCTTTCTCTCTGTTTCCTCAAGAACCGTCACGTCGAGAAGAACCTTGTTGTTCTTTCGGAAGAACGAGATAAGGCCGATTCCCTGTATATTTTTGACATAATATTTTTTCGAAGTGTTCTTCAAGATTCCATTATAGAATCGAATATTGTCAGATATAATGAACCTGTTTGTCTTTGGATAGAGGGTGAACACCGCATCGACTTTTTCTTTCGTGGGGTCTTCAAACGCCATCTCTATAAGGTGAACACGGGGGATGCTGATAAGTTTCTCATCCTTCAGGTTCTTTTCGTTCACAACGATGTAATCCGTTCCAATTTGAGTAAGTTTCATCTAAACCTCCAAACCAACACTTTTCGCTAAATTCTTATTGAAAATCCGAATATATTTATCTAATTGTTTTCGAACATTCAAATGTTCAAGAGCAAAAGCTCGATTGAACTCTCCATATTCGGACTTATATTTCTTTATTTCTTCTATAATATCGTCCACTTTGTATTTATATCCAAATCTTCTTCCACTACAGTTTGTTTCCAACATATCATTTATGGTTTCAGGTGTAATAATTCCATCAGCCATACTTCCCATATAACCCCTTGAGTCATAGACAATAACATTTCTTCCACAGGCCATAGATTCATAGGCACCCCTACCCAATGTAAAAACGATATCTGCCTTATTCATATATTCTTCAACATTGAAGTAAGACTTTTTATTATTATGACCTATGGGAAAATCTTTTCCATCTATATTGAAAAAATTCAGACCTAATCTCTTGCAAGCCTCTCTTATATT
>Ga0116145_1001176_pt1 | contig 27083 bp, 21 predicted proteins | sample AD_JPNHG1_MetaG_FD_89747 | JGI IMG/M metagenome (GOLD analysis project Ga0116145, IMG submission 89747) | Active sludge microbial communities of municipal wastewater-treating anaerobic digesters from Japan - AD_JPNHG1_MetaG | ecosystem: Engineered > Bioreactor > Anaerobic > Digestate | place... | reverse complement strand
TGCAGATTCAAATATGGTGTCGAGATGGAGCCCTGTTACTTCGTAGTTTTCTCGGAGCGATATATGGCTTTCGATAAGGAGTTTGCCAAATGCTTTGAGGTCTCCCTTATTGAGTACATCCACCGAAGCCAGGACTCTTTGATTCTCATAAATACAGTGTCTAACGCGTCTTTCGAGGTTAGCATTATTGAGTATTGCTTTATGCTGTTCAAACTGATCTGGTGGTATATCGCAGAGGTTCTGGCACTGTGATAGAGTTGGAATTGTCCTGAGCAATGTAAGTGCTTTCTGGCATTCCTCGAGGCGTTCATTGTATTTTGAATCTGCAAGAGACCGAGGCTTATTAGTGTTAATGAGCATAATTACATAGTCGCCCAATTTTACTGGAGCATATGTATGAGTGCATGCACTCGTATCGAGCAGGAGTGCGTGTTCTGCTTTTCCAAAGGCTACAGCATACTGGTCCATTATGCCACAGTGGACACCAGCATATTCATGTTCTGCTTTTCTGCTGATATGCACAAGGTCGAGCCGCGGAATTTCGAGTTTGTAGAGCCAGGAAAGACCATATGCAAAACATAGCTCCAGGGCAGCTGATGATGAAACACCTGCGCCCATGGGTACATTACTGGTAAACAGTGCATCAAATCCTCGATCCGGCCACTTTCCATTGAATAGATAGTGAAATACGCCCCGCAAATACGAGATCCAGGAAGCTTCAGAAGGTTTTTCATGAAATTGAGGGATGGTAAATGACCACGAACCCTGAATATCCTGATTTTGTATGTTGATAGTGTCATCATCTCTAAGGCGAATTGCCATCGAGAGGTAGCGGTCTATTGCAGCAGGGAAAACCTTACCGCCATTGTAATCGATATGCTCACCAATAAGGTTGATTCTTGCAGGTGAACGAAATACATGGATTTTTTCCGTACTGTTTTTGAATCTGGCTATAAAATCATTGAGAAAATCTGTGTGCTTAAAATCAGCATGCATGTTTACTCCTTGATATTTTCTATTAGTATAGCATATTATTTTACGAATGAAAGTATTGATTTTCTCTGTATGGTCTTTCTTGCCCACCGGAATTGATGTGCAAAAGAATGGCTGCTACAGGCTTTGGTACTTTAATTTTTGTTTTCAAAATAAATTTTACATAGCGAGCGTTATGGTTTATACTTCTTATTGTTGACACATAGTTTGGTAGAATCAATGCGAGGAGTGTTCTCATGAAACAGACTAAACATCGTATAAAAAGTATACGAGTGCGCATGATGCTTTTTCTTGTAGTCCCTATAATTCTTTTGTTTGGCCTTATTGGTTCATTTATTTATAGAACTACAGTAAAAGTAACAACCGAACTCATCCATACACAAACGAAAGAGCTCATTGATGTTTCAATTCGCGGAATAGAAAACCATTTTTTGCAGAAAATACAATATTTAAAAACAATATCACGAGATACTCTTATTAAATCAATGGATGTTGATCAGGCAATTGAGTTTTTAAAATCTGAACTAATTTATGATTCTGATATTGAATTTCTCTTTCTTGGAGATAAGACAGGTAATGCTCCCAATACGTATGGAACAACAGCTAATATTGCAGACAGAGAATACTTTAAACAAATAATGGAAGAGGGGCGAGACTATGTTATTACTAATACACTTGTTTCTCGAGCAAAAGGCAATTTGATAATGGTAATAGCCGTTCCGATACTCGACAGTATTGGAAAACCTAAGGGTATCCTGGGTGCAGGAATAGCTATTGACTCATTGACTGCAATTGCAAACATACAGAGCGTTAACAAGGGTTATGGATGGGTAACCGATGGTACAGGGTTGTTTCTTGCGCATCCGCTCGCAGATGTGCGTCAAAAAATAAAAGTGCAGGAAATTGATAAAATTGGTTATAAAGGTTTTGACAAAGCAAGCGAAGAAATACTAAGTGGTTATAATGGTGATGCAGAAATCGTCCGTCTTGATGGTAAAATCGAAAAAGTATACTACAGAACCATAAAATATACCCCACGATGGGCTTTTGGAATATCAATTATAAAGGAAGAATTCGAACGACCTGCCCGTAAAATAGTAGAGCCTTTACTGATAATTTTTGCTGGATTGGCAATTATATTGATTATATTAGTAATTCTCATCAGTGGAATTGTAACACGTCAGATAACCAGTGCATCTAAGGCGATTGAAGAGTTAGCACGAGGAGAAGGTGATCTCACAAAACAACTGTATATTTCAAGTAACGATGAAATTGGAGCAATGGGGCAAAATATCAATGCATTTATTACCATTATCCACGATATAGTGGCAATTATACGAAACACGGTGGAAGCTATGAGAACGGAAAGCATAGGGCTTTCTAATGCCATTAACGAATCAAATAATTCTATTCAAAAAATCAAAGACACGAGTGAAGTAATTAAAAATAAACTATTAACTGAATCCGCATCTGTAACGGAAACAATGGCAACTGTAGAAGAAATCAATAAAAACATACTCTCGTTTTTGCAAATGATAGAGACGCAATCCCAAAAAATTTCTGAAGCTTCCAGTGCAGTGGAAGAAATTGCTGCTAATATTGAATCGGTGGCAAAAATTATCGACCGGAATAAAGATTCCATCGATACACTCATGCAAGCAAGTGATGTTGGTAAGGAAAATCTAATTAAAATTCAAGAAATGATAAAAGAAATAGAACGTTCAAGTTCTGGAATGCTTGATGCAAACAAGGTAATTTCTGATATTGCAAGCCAGACTAATCTCCTGGCTATGAATGCAGCTATAGAAGCTGCACATGCCGGGGATGCTGGGGCTGGTTTTGCTGTTGTAGCTGATGAAATTCGAAAACTAGCAGAAAATGCAAATAGTCAGAGCAAAACCATAGGCCTCGTACTAAAAAATGTAATTGAACAGATAGAAAAAACAGCTAGCTATATTGATGATGCTCAGGTAAAGTTTGAAACTGTTTTTACCGGCATTAAGAAAGTTCAGGACCAGGAGGAAGAAGTAAAGAGTTCGATGGACGAACAACGAACAGGTGCGCATCAGATTCTTGCTGCAATGAAAGAGCTCAATAACATTACTTCAGAAATACGCTCAGGTTCTGATGAAATAAAAATAGGTAATAAGACTATCTATGATGAAATGAGCAGGCTCATGAAGGAAACATCAGAAATTGAAGAAGGATCACGTGAGAATGCTCAGGATGCAGAAGCAATAGCGCTTGCAATGTCAAAGGTATTGGATACAAATAATAAAACAAACAAATATCTATATAAAGTAGAAGATCTCGTTCAGCGTTTTAAAGTACGGACAGAGGATAAGGGTGAAGAAACAATATAATACTATCTGCTTTGCCTTGTAGCAATGAATATGCTAGAATACCATGTATGGATGTAATTCAGCAGGCGGTGAATGCAGGTCCTATTTTAGAACTTATATACCAGCTCAAAGTGTCTGATGTTATGACTCGCAACCCTGAAACTATATCGATTCATGCAACTATGCGAGAAGCTCAAAAAAAAATGAGAGAGCGCGGTATTACAGGACTTCCTGTGCTTGATGATAGCAGATTGGTTGGTATAGTATCCATTGGTGATATCATAGATGCTTTTGATGCTGGAGAAATTGATGCTCCGGTTAAAACATATATGACAACTTCAGTAGTAACATTAGAAGACGATATGCCTTTGAGCTATGCAATAACGTATGTAAATAAATATCAGTACCGTCGGTATCCTGTTATTAATAAAACAGGGATGTTAAGTGGAATTATCACAGCAACGGATATAATAAAAGCATTGCTTGTTGCAATGAATTCGGAATTTACTAAGTTAGAAGCACTTGCTAAAAATGATAATAAACCAAATGTTAATGAAAATGGAATCCTTGAGTCGTTACAATTTCCTACTGTAAAATACGATTTTGAACATGCAGGTACAGCTTCTACAGAACTTAAAAACACTTTGAAAAAATATGGATTTGCTAATACTGTTATAAGACGTGCAAGTATTGTAAGTTATGAACTTGAATTAAATCAAATTATTCATTCTGATGGTGGATACATGCAATATACTATTTCAAATAAAGGCGTTGAGATACTTGCACGGGATAGAGGTCCTGGCATACAGGATATTCAGCTTGCATTGCGTGAAGGTTTTTCAACAGCAAATGACTGGATTCGTTCAATTGGTTTTGGTGCCGGACTGGGATTGCCCAATGCGCGAAAATCGTCTGATGAATTTTCTATTGATTCATCAACACGAGGTACGCTTGTTAGGGCATTTATCTTTGCTCAACTTCGTGAGCTTTAATTAATTATATATGGAATAGTAAGAGGAGTTTTATGAAGATTAAAGATATCATGGAACGATTTGATTTTGAACAGGTTGTTGTTACAAACGCTGATAGAACTATTACAGGTGGATATACATCAGATTTACTATCCGATGTAATGGCGAATGCTCAGGAAGGGCAGGTTTTAATTACTATTCAGGCACACAAAAATAGTATTGCAGTAGCAACATTAATTGGGATGCCAGCAATTATAATTTGCAATACTAGACCCGTTCCTGAAGATATGATTGAAGCAGCAGAAAAAGAATCAATTGCTTTATTTAGGACTCAAAAAAATCAATTTGAGGTTTCGGGAATCTTGTATCAGGAATTTATGCGTAAGTGAGAATACGGGCCGATCTACACAATCATTCATGCCTTTCTCCTTGTGGTAGTCTTGAAATGTCACCGCGGTTTATTGCTGAGCATGCTAAAGCGCGCGGTATTGGCTTAATGGCGTTGACTGATCATAATTCTGCATTAAATGCACCTGCCTGGGATATTAATGCTCGACAATATGGAATAATACCGCTTTTTGGAATTGAAGTGACCAGTATTGAAGAAGTACATATACTCTGTATTTTTGGAACACCTGATGAGGCTTTGATTTTTTCAAATGAAATTAGCAAGGTTCAACCAAAAATAAAATACAATGTTGATATGTTTGGAGAAGAAGTAGTTGTTGATGAACATGAAAATGTACTTGATATTTTAGACTACTATCTTGGTATGGCTACCGATTGGTCATTTGATGATGTAATCAGAAATGGGAAAGCAGCGGGGGCTATTGTTATTCCATCACACATAGATCGTCCTGCTTATGGTGCAATAAGCCAGCTTGGATTTCTACCAGAAGGTAATTATGATGCTGTGGAAGTAATCAGAGAAGAATCATATCATGGGAAGCTTGCAGTTATAAAAAATTCTGATGCTCATCATCCAGAACAAATAGGTCGAAGAAATTTTGTTATAGATACAGAATGCAATTTAATAAATAATCAGGGATATGTAAATATTGAAAATTTAAGAGAGGTCTTATATGAAAAAAAAATCATCATATCGTGAAGTAATTTTTTCAATAAAATACCTTCTGTTAATACTAGTTGTTATTATAGTGGCTTCATTGCTAATGATTTTTGATAATTTTATTACAATTGGAAAAAATTTAGAATATTCTGTATACCTATATGAGGAAATGGGAATAAATTTACCTTATGCTTCGCTTAATTTTGAAACTGATTTTACACATTTTATTCCATTATATTTATATAAAAATAGAATAGATGATAATTTTTTCTTTAAAAACTTTAACATTGTTAAAAAATCACAAAATATTTGGCTTTCAATTAAGGTGACATCGGATCAAGTTGAAGGCAATGTTTTGATGATATATACTGATAACGCCTTTTTAAAATCAGCATATATAATCAATAAAAACAATAAAAATATTTTAAAAAAATCTGATTATAATAGTGTGTTGTTAAAAAATACCAATAGGAAAATAGTTCTTGATGTTGCTTCAAAACTAAATGAAAAAGAGTATAACTTATATTTACAGTTTGCAGGTGATCCTGGTAATATAAGAGTCTTTATATATGATAAAAATAATTTTGTTAAATTGCAGGAATTACTATTTTTATTAGTTGGAATTTGGTTGGGTATATTATTAATTGTAATTTCTAACATATCAAGAATATTAGAAAAAAAAGATAATAGAAAACTTATTGCGTATATTTTTATTGTTATTTATATATTATCATATTTTGGAATTTTGATTGTAAGAACTGGCTTTTTTTCAATACATTCATTACATTTGAATTATATTGAAACAATAATAATGGTTTTATCGGGTGGGGTTGCATTCTGTGTTTTAAAACTATTAATATCATCACGAATGAATAAAGAATGGTTACATTCTAGTTTGCTTTTGATAAGCATATTTATGCTGCTTATTTTTTCTGGTTATCTGTTTATAGCTGAAATATTATCTACTACATTTATAATGATCTTATTTTTAGTTGTATTATATTATAATAATACTTTTAAATATACTACAGAAATAGCAAAAAAGTATGGTTTTGTAGTTCAAATTACTAGTATAGTTTTTTTATTTGTAAATATACTTGAATCACTTTTTAATAAAAACTTTTCTTTTAATCATAGATTTTTACATTATGGCATTTTGTTATCGATTCTATTGTTAATACTAAAAAATTATGAATGGGTTCACTATAAAAAGATAATGATTTCAGCCAATAATATCGAAGAAAAATTATCTGAAAAATATGATCAGTTGGAAAAAGAATTACACCAAAGGTTAAAAATAATTCGTGGGCTTTTATGTAAACCTGTGTCAGAAATAATGGTAATGCTCGATGATATTGTTGGAAGCACAAATGAAGAAAATATAAAGAAGTTTGCTACAATATGGAAAATTGAGCTAGGACACTATTTGCCATATACAGAAATGTACACAGTCCTGGATAAAGTGAAAAATCGAGAATACATAAATTTAGCCAGGTTGTTATACAATGCAAATTCTTATCTTAAATACTATGATTGCAATATAAAAGTAAATGATATAAAAGTAATAAATATAGATGTTTTGGTAGATCAGGAAATAGTTGAATGGCTGTTTGTTAAAGCTATATTATTTGTTTATACAATATCAGGTTCGAGTGATGTAACTGTTAGTGTAATAGAATCTAAGCCATATGTAATCATTAATATTTCCGCTGAAAATATAAAAAATTATTCATCATTAGAAAATACAGAAAACAGAAAAATATATGAAGAGGAGCTATTAGCATTAAGTAAGTTTGCCGAATTGGAAATAGATATTTATATTGAAGAAAAAATTATAAATATTAGTATTAAAATTTTACAGTCTTTTGATGCTGCCAGTACAGATACATATACTCAAGATAAAATTGACTATGCTTTTAATCAAAAAACAGATATGAAAAATAAAAATACAAAAGTACTCATTGTTGAAGATGAGCCAATAATTCTATATGCATTAAAACGAAATCTCGAAAAAATGGGATATACTGTACAGGCTGTTGTTTCTGGTCATCGAGGGCTTGATTATTTAAAAAACTATGGTGACGCAAAAATTATACTTTTAAGTGATTCCTTGCTCGATATGGATTGGCATGAATTTATTGAAGAAATATTTGAAATAATGAAAAAAAGAATTCCAATTATTGTTATTACAAGTATAACGAAGCATGATAATATCGATACTGTTTTTAAAGCTGGTGCAGATGATTTTATTACAAAGCCAATAAATATTTATGAATTAATTGCACGAATAAAAATGCATATTCAAATAAATGAAAGCATAGAAAACCAATTGGAAAATCAACAAAGGATATCAGAGCTTGATAAATTAAAAAGTCTTGCATGGCTAACTGCAGGAATAGCTCATGAAATTAACACGCCGAATAATGCAGTATTAAGAAATGTACCTATTATTCGTGCTGTTGGAGAGCGATTATTACAAGAAGTAGATAAAATTGGATTTAACCAAGATGAGTTATTTTCTGGTGGTTTTACGTATACTGAAGTAAAAAATGAATTCCCAAAAATGCTTAACGATATTTATATGAGTGCAATACAAATAAGCAAAATAATAGATGATTTAAGGTTGTATGTGCGAACGGGAAATACTCAAATGCTAAAGCCAATTAATATAAATGGTGTTGTCGAGTATGCACTACGTTTATTAAATCATACAATAAAGAATGGGACCTATAATTTTGTTTTAGAATTAGGACAAGACATTCCAAACATCAATGGTGATGCAATGAAAATAGTTCAAATATTAGTAAATCTTATTGAAAATGCAATTCATTCACTGCCTGATAAAAGTAAAAAAATATTAGTTAAAACATATGCGGAAAAAGTAAATAATCAGTCATGTGTTGTATTGATTGTAGAGGATGAAGGATGCGGTATTAAGGATGATATTTTACCTTTTATTTTTGATCCTTTTTTTACTACAAGACGTGAAATGGGCGGTACAGGACTTGGTTTGCCAGTAGTATATGGTATTGTTAAAGAACACAACGCGGAAATACATGTTGAGACAAAAAAAGATATCGGTACAAAATTTAAAATACTATTTCCAGCTCTAATAGAGGAAGGAGTATAAATATGCACGATTCTCATCTCATTGTCGTACTTGACGATGATACAGGTGTATTAAAACGAACAGAAAGGACACTAAAATTTTATAATTTTAATAATATAAAAATAACAGATAATGTTGATGAATTGTGGGAAATATTAAAAACTGAAAAAGTATTTGTTTTAATTCTCGATCTTCTAATGCCAAAAGTTGATGGATTTACGGTGCTTGAAAAAATGGTAACTGAATATCCATCTGTTTTTGTAATAGTTTCTACGGCTGTTGATGAAATTGATACAGCTGTGCGATGCATGCAAACAGGCGCGTTTGATTATGTACCCAAAACTGCTGAAAGCGCTCGACTAATTGCAAGTATCAATCATGCAATACAAATAGAATCACTCATCTCTGATAATCGTGCACTGAAAGATACTCTGCTTAGTAAAAATGAAATTGATCCTGAAATTTTCGGACATATTATCACTCAGGATCCGGTAATGTTAAAAATATTTCAATACATATTGAACGTATCAAAAACAGATAAAGCAATTCTGGTAAATGGCGAGTCTGGGACAGGAAAAGAGCTCATTGCACAGGCAATACATAAAGCATCAGGAAGAAAAGGTGAACTAGTAACTGTAAATATAGCAGGGCTTGATGATACGCTTTTTAGTGATACTTTATTCGGGCACAAAAAAGGCGCTTATTCAGGTGCGGGTACAGACCGAGCAGGACTTATTGAAAAAGCAACAGGAGGGACACTCTTCCTTGATGAAATTGGAGATCTAAGCATGCAGAGTCAGGTAAAACTCCTTAGGCTTGTTGAGCAAAAAAAATATTATCCGCTCGGGTCAGATGCACAAAAGGCAACTGACGCACTTATTGTTACTGCAACACATAAAGATTTGAAAGCTGCTGTGCTAAATGGAACCTATCGAGCTGACTTATACTACAGATTAGAAGCGCATAATATTGTTCTTCCTCCTTTACGAGAAAGAAAAGGGGATATACCGTATCTTGTTAAACATTTTGTTATGCGCGCATGCAAAAACTTCAATAAAAAAATAACGCGAATTCCTCAAGAAGTTTATACATTACTCAATAATTATTCGTTTCCTGGTAATATCAGAGAACTTGAAGGAATCATTTCCGATGCTGTAAGCAGACTGGAGGGACAGGTACTCACCCTCGACAGCATCGCAGCTAAAATTCGAAATAATACAGTTCCACTCATTCAAAATCATACACTCGATGATATTTTTTCTTCTTTAGAAATGTTACCAACAATCGAGGAAGCAGAAGAAGCTCTAATTGCTGAGGCATTGCGTCGGTATAATAACAATCAAGGTTTGGCTGCACAGGTTCTGGGACTGTCGCGAAGTGCTCTCAATCGACGAGTGAATAAAACCTGAGTCTGCATTATGAAATACTACTATGCAAACACCTCGTAGCATTACTATGAACCAGTTGACAAATTTAGTTTAAGGGTGTGCAAAATTGCACATGTTACACATTTGCATAAATGCATAATTGTTTATAATGCAAAAAAATACGTTTTTTTGTATCTGAAAATGGTATAAAAATGCACACCAGAGCTTTTTAGAAACTAACGAAATATTATTAAATAAACTAATAAGTATTTACATTATAATAAAATAGAATCATCTTTTTTTGTTTTGTGTTTGGCATACATTTTGCTATATATGATATGGTGGTTGGAGTTATGTAATAAGCCAGTACAAAATCTCTATTTAAAAATTGTATAATTAAAAAAGTATAGAACGACAAAGGTAAAATCGATGTAAAAAAGGTTAGTTAGTATAAGTGTATAAGTAAAAGTAAGTTTTGATGAACAAAGTATTGAAAAATGTATAGTTAAAAGAGGTACTACAGGGTGCCCCTTTTAACTATACATAAATGCTGGGAAACATAGCCTGTGATAATCCTTCTTTCCCCCTCTTTGCTTTATTCATCCACATAAATGCTAAGAACCTACAAGATATGTGGCCTCCCACAGGGCGACCCCTTTACTCATCTACATAAATTCTGGGAACACGTGAACTGATTCGGCAGAGAAGCTCGTAGGGAATCGTCTGAGCGATTGTACATAAAGTTTCGAGTTGAATAGCATCACCGTTTTTAATACCAAATAGTAGGACATCATCTCCATTATACGCAGTGCCATCCGGCCCGATATCCACCATAAGTTGATCCATGCACACGATACCTGTCACCGTGTAGGTTTTTCCTCTAATAATGACAGGGGCTCTGTTAGAAAAACAGCGCGAGTAGCCATCCGCATAACCAATTGGGATTGTTACAATTCGTGTTGGTTGCGATACAGTGTAGGTGTGCCCGTAGCTGATCGATATGCCCGCATCAACAACTTTAAAGTAGGCTACTCTGGACATAAGCCTGAGAACTGGTTCAAGTTTAAGGCTGTTTTCAGGAACCGGGTTGTAGCCGTACAGAGCAATGCCTGGGCGTACCATATCAAATAGGGCATGGGGATACTGAATGAGCCCGGCAGAATTAGCGATATGTGCTAGAAATGGTTTGTCGATAATACGTTTGCACTCAGCAATAATGTTGGAAAATCGTGCTATTTGCTCATTGGTAACAGCAGGATTAGTATCGGCGCAGGCAAAATGAGAAAATATCCCCTCAAGGCTGAGCTGTGGCAATGCTATGATGGTTTTTATTGTTTCAATAACATTCCTATTCCATTGCATACCGATTCTGCCCATACCGGTATCAATTTTGATATGTATCCGGGCTGTACGACCAAGCTGCAAGGCTTCTTCGGAAATCGCTCTGGCCTTTTCAAGTGATGGCACGGTAACATCAAGGTTGTAGGTTATAAAATCTGAGATTTGATGCTGAGCAAGGGGTCCGAGGACTAGTATCGGCAGGGAAATATTGTTTTTCCTCAGAAAAACACCTTCTTCGACCAGTGCCACACCGAGATATGCAGCGCCAAGTTTTTCGAATTCCTGTGCCATTCTGAGAAGCCCGTGACCGTATGCATCAGCTTTGACAATAGCCATAATTTTAGCTGAACCAGCCAGATTTTTAATTATAGAAAAATTTCTGTAGAGAGCGTTAATCCGGACTTCTGCACGGGTAGGTCTATTTGAATCCATAGGAATTATCAGATTCATGTGACTAGTCTCCTCTGGATTTTCTAAAGTGTCTGCCATCCAGCTTGATAATCCTGGTTAATGATGCAACAATTGCGAGCCCTGCTGCGATTGCTCCAGCTATCGAAAGTGTGGCAAAACCTGTTGCCCAGGCTTTTTCTGCAGAGCCCTGCACAGCTTCAAACATGGTATAGTACATCCCAGCACCTGGTACGAGCGGTATAATTGCACAGGTGCTGTAGAGTGTCGCTGGTTTTTGTTTCAAAAAACCGATAACCTCAGCGTAGACAGCAACAGCAATTGAAGCTATGAGCGCTGCAACCGTTTCTGAATGTGCTGATCCTTGTACGAGCAGGTACACGACCCATCCGACTGCGCCTCCAAGTGAAGCTGCAAAAAGCTCCTTTTTTGGTACGCGAAAGAGTAGCGCAGAACCGCAGGTAGCAAAAAGCGCCCAGAGAGCATCGGTGATATAGTTCATGGCAAAAGTCCCACCCATGCTGACCAGATCTGTAGACCGATACCGACTCCTATGGAAATACCAGCAGCCGAAATAAAGGCATCTGCTGCTCGTGCTATACCTGCCACGAGGTCGCCAGAAATTAAATCTCGAATTGCATTGACAATTGTGACACCTGGTACCATGAGCATGATAATACCGATGCTTGTTTTATCGAGATGACTGGCTATGCTAGCATATACGAGCAGTGCTGAAATGAGAGCTGCGTATAATCCACCTGCAATATTGAGGATAAAGTCGGGCTGGCGTTTTGATGCGAGCCAGCGTCTCACGATGTTGAGCAATGCTCCCGCGAGTGCTGAACAAACAGCATCGAGCGGAGCGCCTCCAAAGAGTAAACAAAAGAATCCGCTGATGAGTGCGGAACCGAAAAAGGGGACTGGTTGCGGATACAAACCAATAGTTTCAATGATACATAATTCACGTTCGAGGCTGTCGAGTGTATGTCTACCTGACATTTTGGTAAGTGTTTCAAGCTTACAGATTTTTTCAAGGTTAATGGATCGAGTACGAATCCTTCGGACTGTCGATATGCTGTTCCCCTGAATATCAACAGTAGAAGCCATGATGCCAGTAGGTAGTGCAAAACTTTCGGTTTCAAGTGCTCCTAAATTTTGAGCTATGCCTGCCATCGTTTCTTCTGCACGGTATGTTTCAGCTCCAGCTTCAAGCATTAGCCGGCCTGCATCAACAGCAACTCGCAGGATGTCAGACGGTTCGTCGTGTTGAAAATGATGTGAGCGCATAGTGTCTGTTCTGCCTTTTACAGGGAAATTTGCATTGCAAGCTGAATTGCCAGCATACTTGCATTGAAAAATGAATTATCATCGGTTGTCCAAAGATTGAATATGGGGATGTACCACTTTGCGCCTACTGTGAATGTAAACGTTTCTTGAAGCACAATACCGAATTTCCCGCTTATCATTGGATAAAACCACCTACCATTCCCCCAGAGGTACTGGGCAACAGCAATGCGGTTTTGTTCCATCACGCTTGCATAAGCTTCGGTTGTATCACCATTCATGCAGATACGAAATAAAAAAGATGTGCCTGCAAGTAAGGTAGCTGAAAATCGATGCGGTAATGATTCGGTAACAGGCGGTCCAAAATAAAATACATATCCTAACGGTACATCGAGCAGTAAACCGATAACAAAAACGTTATTGCCGTTACCAGTTTCTGTTTCTGTAGGCACAGCAATACCGTCTCGGTTTTCATAATTGAGCCAGAGTATGTCGAGAGCTGTTGAGAGGAAAAAACCAGGGGCGAAACCTGGCACCGAAGAACCAGGGGCGAAACCTGGCACCGAAGTAAATGTAAAATTGGCAAATCCACCAATGGTATTTACAACCGGGTTCGGTGCTGATTCGGGAACCGTATTATTGATGATGAGCACACCGAGTGATCCGCCTGCATGAGTAATATCAAAGGCAAAAACGGAATACGATGTTAAAAAAATAGCAAGGATGCACAAATATTTTTTGATTGCATGTTTTGATAAACGGAAAACCTTTTTTGATACCTGGCACCGATATTTCATAGCTTCCTCTTATCTTACTATATACTCATCTCGATGATAGATTCAATGAGTTTTACAATATTATGAAACATTACGGAAGCTGAAAAAGAAAGAGACCGCTCATTCCCGTCTCTGGAAAACCATTTTCTTCCCAGGTGCTGATAAACACGGTATCAGTCAATATTGCATTTCTAAAATGAACATCATCAACAGGTACAGTAGCCTGCCCTATAGTCACTGGTGGTGTTCCTGAAAAGGATATTGCTGATTGCTGTTGTTTCGGAGTGATTGTTTGATTTTCAGATGAAGAAACTGATGGTGGTACCTGTCCCCGAGCGATCCAGTATCGGCCATCTTCCAGAAGGACAAAAGTGCCGTAATTGTTGGTTTCTGCGATGCCAAGAACAGCATCATCGAGATTTTTGTTATTGATATAATGAATGGCTCCATTGCTATCACGGTACTCTAATAGAACGGGTTCTGATATATGTTCAGCTATGAGACGAATGGGTGCAGGAGCTTTTTCAAAGGTGATTGGAGTGAGTTGGCGTTCAAAAGAGGTGCGTGTGAGCTCCGAAAGTTTATTGTGTTTACGGTCCCATGAAGCATATGTTGTATACGATCGGTCTCCAATTATGTAACGATATTGGATAAGCCAGGTGTTTTCGCTTGTTGGGAAAATCCAGTACGGTTCATAGCGTTTATTTTCAGGATGTGGTGGGATTTCTATCCGTGAGACAGTGTCACCAGAAAATTCAAATAAAACTGTTGCTGCCCAGTCAGTGTCGAGTACATGATCTTTATACAATAGTAGATATTGGTGATTATTCGTTTGCCAAACTGAACCTGCAGAGTACTGGTTTACTGGTACACCTTCAACAGAGACTGGAGAATCAAATTGTATCGTTGTAGATACATCTGCGTTTGCTGTAAAAGTGAGTTGAACAAAGCCTACTTTGTTAACTAAGAGAAGTATTGAGGATTTGTCCAACGGAACAAAAAGCGCAGGCCGCTTTTGGAGTGGATAAGGTAATAACGCTTTGGTGCCAGGTTTCGTAAGAGAAAAAGCTTCGTTGAGTGGCCTGTCTGCATCAAAATAGACAATTTCAGGTTCTGTTTTTGATAGTGTCACAGAAAATTTGACCGATTCATGAGGATTCGGAGGTTTTGTGGTGGTTTCTGCTTGTTTGCAAGCTGAGAAAACTAAAACCAGAAACCAGCAAATATATACCGCAGGGTGCAATATTCTTGAGGCAAATTTCATTAATCTTCATTGTACAGTATTACGGTATTTTGTAAATAGGCCGCTCCATACTGATACCTGGCACCAATCGCTCCATTGCTAACTTTTGTTGAAGCTGTGGGGCACCAGTGGGGATACCTGGCACCTCCAAATGACACAAATGGGAAACCTGGTATAGCGATACCTGGCACCAATCCCATACTGATACCTGGCACCAATCGCTCCATTGCTAACTTTTGTTGAAGCTGTGGGGTACCAGTGGGGATACCTGGCACCAATCGCTCCATTGCTAACTTTTGTTGAAGCTGTAGGGTACCAGTGGGGATACCTGGCACCTCCAAATGACACAAATGGGAAACCTGGCACCGGCCTTCTTGCTTGTCACAGACTTTGGGATTTATAGCGATACCTGGCACCGGTTTTTCTCTATATCTGCACTTGGAACGAAACCTGGCACCAAACGGCTATTTTGAAACCTGGCACCAAACGGCTCCAAGATTTTTATTAGGGCATTTTATTAAGGCATGGCTGTTGGCTCGTATTTTTAATGAGGTAATTTACTTGCGGTGCTAAGAAGAATACCGGGGCTTAATTTTGAGTGCCGGTCTGGCCTTCCTGCTGCATTTTTTGTTTGAGTTCTTCGAGCAACAGGTCTGCTGAAGCAGAAGAATTGCCTAGCTTAGCAAATTCTTTTTCTAGTGATGCAGAACTTGAAAGATCAGCTAGTTCAGCTTGAGCCTCAACTCTAGCTTCCATTTCATCAACTTTTTTGGCCATACGGTCAAATGTTTCAAAAGCGCTTTTGTTGTTTTGAAGCGAGCCCATAGTTTTTTGAATTTTTTCCTGTGCTTCTGCTCGTTTAGCTCGGGCAATAAGAATATTTTTCTTACGGCTTGCTTCATCAATTTTGTTTTGAAGTTCTCGCAGTGACTCCTTGAGTTTTTCAACCGATGCTCGTTGAGATTCCCACTGTGGTTTGAGTTGATTGTAGTAATTCTCTGCCTCAGCCTTTCTGAGCAGTGCCTCTTTTGCAAGATCATCTCTGCCAGCTTTGACTGCGAGCATGGCTTTCTTTTCCCAATCCTCTGCCTGGCGCTTTTGTTCGAGCATTTCACGCTCAAGCCGTTTTTCATCAGCAATAGCCATTGCTACAGCTTTTTTTGATTCAACCATTTGCTGATTCATATCGAGAATGAGCTGGTTAAGCATTTTTTCTGGATTCTCTGCTTTGGAAATCAAGTCATTGATATTTGAAGAAATTAAGGTTTTCAGACGATCAAATATTCCCATTGTAATGCCCCCTTTACTATGTCTGCATGTTTATGCAGTAATCGTTTTTTTTAAGATTGAATAATGGTTTACCAGTGCAAAACTGATTGAATCTATCGATGCCATGAGTTCCTCTTTGTCGAGTGTGTTAAGTTCTAAGGTATCGACAAGCACAACATCATCACCATCGAGGCCATATGCCCCATGAGGTAGATCTTTTGCATTTAATTCAAGCAGTTTTTTGAAAAACTGAATGTTAGGAGCGTTTGGCAGTGTCATAACCCGTGCTTTGACGACGACGATTGGATCGTTTACAGCGATAAAGAGTCCAGGAATTGAATTAGCTGCATCTTCGATATAGAGTGTGGTTGGGTCGAGCTCTTTAAAACCAATATTGTTGTCGATGAGAAAGGTTTCTATCGTGTTTATATCAGCCATGCTTTAGCTCCTTGTATAGTAGTTAACCCAGGAAAACCTGTCCCTGATTATCAATTGCAAGAATTGTTTTACATTCCGAACAGCGGAATCTGCCGGGTTTTGCAGCTTTGAGCTTTTTATTGCAGATAGGGCAGTTAAAAATTTTAGGGAATACAGATTGTGTTGATACCGTGGTGCCTTGCTTGAAAAAGAGAATAGCATCATCAAGGCTGTCTCGGATATTAAAAAATTGTGAAAAGCCCAGGAGTTGGAATACTTCGTACACTTTTGGTTGAATTTCGAATAGTACTATATCTCCACCGCGAGGTTTAACCGATTTAAGAAATGCTGTGAAAGATCCAATACCGGTTGATGAAACGTAGTTTAAAGCTGCACAGTTAAAAATGAGCTTATTAAAGCCTGCTTCAATAGCTTTATTGATCCGTTTCTGGAAGAAAATAGAATTGTATGTATCGATATAACCTGTAAGATACATAGCGATACAGTTTTCCACTTCATCGACTTTTTGAAGACGTATTTTGAGGCTGTCATCTTTTTCATCATCGAAACCAGGGACAATATCGTTATTTGTCATGGTACCCCTCTTGCAAATGATATTGTTTGATATTTTATATCTACTATATATGATAGAACTATCATAATCAAGTTGTCAAATACAAACAGCAAAACAAACTCCACAAATAAAGAATAATAGATTTTTTTAAGAAATCAAGTGCCATGGTGCCTTAAGAAATAAGTGCCTGAAGTGCCGTGGTGCCAGGTTTCGGTTTGAAAGAAATCAAGTGCCATGGTGTCAGGTTTCGAATCGGGACTGCGAGAACGGTGCCAGGTTTCTCAATAAGGGGTCCCAGGTTGCGGAGGGCCAAAGGGTGCCAGGTTCCATGTTTCGGTTTGATGGGTGCAGCTCTTCGGCGAGGACTGCGAGAACGGTGCCAGGTTTTCGAATCGGGACTGCGAGAACGGTGCCAGGTTTTCGAATCGGGACTGCGAGAACGGTGCCAGGTTTCGGTTTGAAAGAAATCAAGTGCCATGGTGTCAGGTTTCGGTTTGATAGGCGCAGCTCTTAATCGGCGATGTCTGCGAGAACGGTGCCAGGTTTCTCAATAAAGGGCGCCAGGTTGCGGAGGGCCAAAGGGTGCCAGGTTTCGGTTTGATGGGCGCAGCTCTTAATCGGCGATGTCTGCGGGAATGGTGCCAGGTTTCGAATCGGGACTACGAGAACGGTGCCAGGTTTCCCAATAAAGGGCGCCAGGTTTCCAGGTTTCCGGGTCCCAGGTTGCAGAGGGCCAAAGGGTGCCAGGTTTCGTTGGGTCTGAGAGAACGGGGAGAAAGGTGCCAGGTTTCTCAATAAGGGGTCCCATGTTGCGGTGGGCGTCTCAAAGTATTTGGTGCCAGGTTTCCGGGTTCCAGGTTGGTTTCCAGGTTTCCGGGTTCCAGGTTGCTTTCCATGTTTCATTTGGTTCCAGGTTTCCAGGTTTTGGTTTCTGCGAGGCGCTAGTGAGTTGCTAATTTGCAGAGGGCCAAAGGGTGCCAGGTTTCGAATCGGGACTACGAGAACGGTGCCAGGTTTCCCAATAAAGGGCGCCAGGTTTCCAGGTTGGTTTCCTCAGGTTTCGGTTTGATGGGCGCGGCTCTTAATCGGCGAGGACTGCGAGAAAGGTGTCAGGTTTCGTTGGGTCTGAGAGAATGGGGAGAAAGGTGCCAGGTTTCCAGGCGAGGTCTGCGAGAACGGTGCCAGGTTTCGGTTTGATGGGCGCAGCTCTTCGGCGAGGACTGCGAGATCGGTGCCAGGTTTCTCAATAAAGGGTGCCAGGTTTCGGTTTGATGGGTGCGGCTCTTAATCGGGGAGAACTGCGAGATCGGTGCCAGGTTTCCAGGTTCCAGGTTTTAGGTTTGCGAGAACGGTGCCAGGTTTCCAGGTTTTGAGAACTGCGAGATCGGTGCCAGGTTTCCAGGTTCCAGGTTTTAGGTTTGCGGGAATGGTGCCAGGTTTCGGTTTGATAGGCGCAGCTCTTCGGCGAGGTCTGCGAGAACGGTGCCATGTTTCGTTGGGTCTGAGAGAATGGGGAGAACGGTGTCAGGTTTCTCAATAAAGGGTCCCCGGTTGCGGAGGGCCAAAGGGTGCCATGTTTCGTTGGATCTGAGAGAATGGGGAGAAAGGTGCCAGGTTTTGGTTTCTGCGAGGCGCTAGTGAGTTGCTAATTTGATTAAGATTACCTGCCGGTAATGGTATCGAGTTCGGTCTCGAGGCGTTTGATTTGCTCGATGTTGAGATCGCCGATGTTTCGGATTTGCTGGATAATGGCTTCGATGCGGGCAAAGTCCTCTTTGAGTTTGTTGATGCGCTCGTCGAGTGCGCATGCAAATGATGAGATGTGTTCAATGCTTGCGGAGCTGTCCGAAATCTGCGTGGCTACGCCTTTTATGGTTTCTCGGGTCTCTGCTGATATGTTGACCATGTTGCCTGTTGCGGTGGTTAGTTCTTTTGCCCCTATATTGATTTCGCTCAAGCCGGCAATAATTTCTTCAAATGAATTAAAAGTATCGCGAACGTCCTCAATGACATCTTTAAGGCTTGCGGTATACCGATGTATCAAGTTTGATGCGGTATCGATGACTTCCTGATTGCGAGAGAGTGCCTGACTGATGAGTTGCGTGCTTACCTGTGTTTCTGAAGAGAGTTTGCGAATTTCTCCTGAAATGACTGCAAAGCCTTTACCTGCTGCACCGGCATGTGCAGCCTCGATCGAGGCGTTCATTGCGAGCATGTTTGTTTTCTCTGAAATATCGAGAATGCTCGATATGACTGACAGTACACTGCGAGAAGATTCCTGAATTGCTTCAAAGCCCTCGGTAAGTTTTTTTATTTCATTGCCCTGTGCTTCAATTTTATTGACAACCGCATTCATTATCGACTTTTTTTGCTCAGCAAGCTGCGCTATGTTCTGGATTGTAGTCATAATTTCTGTAACAGCACTGCTTGTTTCCTGGAGAAATGAGTTCTGATTGTCTACTGCTTCCTGCATTTTTTGGGCAAACTCGACGATGCCACGGTTTGTTTCATCGGCACATGTTGCATCGGTGGAAAGTTTTCGAGCTGAGTCTGCAATCGAGAGGAGTTCGTTTTTAATTTGATTAGCGCTAGCGGTACTCTGTCCTGCATATTCCACAAGATCAGCGCCGACTTTCATGGTGTTTTTAGTATTGCGAATGAGCTCGTTTAAAGCATCAGCCTTTGCTTTGTTTTTTTGCATTTCCACATTAGCTACGGTCAGTAGATCTGTAGAGATTTTGTTGATAATGAAGAAAACAATTGTAACGGCAATGTATAACATTGAAAGCGTGGTAAATATCGTTCTAATTTCACCCGTAAAACCGCCAAAACGAGGCGCATAGTAAAACAGCGAAACACACACGAATGCTGCAAAAGTTGTAATGCTATAGAGCCATATTTGAAGCCGCCTGAAGGAAAGTAAGATATTTACCGTGCTTGCAGCGATAATATAGACTGAAAATCGATATAAATCCATGTAGTTAGTGAGCGGTAGCAAAATCCCAATCCAGAGACTGTTTAAAAAAATCCCCAACATTGAGAAGGTCGATGCAATGATATAATGCTTGAATCGGATGAGCATCAGCGATATTACAAATGAGGAGCATGAAGCCAGTACTGCAATAAAAAATATACGAGTAGCTTCTGGGTCAGCTCGATACCGTGTAAATGAAGCGAACACAAAATAAAGAATAAGTATAAAATTTGTGTTGATGAGTATAGGTACACGTTTAATGAATTCAATAGGGAGATTTTCGCGGTGTTTTAGCGGGAAAAATAGCTTAATCATACTATCAATAGCTCCAATCGAACAAAATATCCAGGCCTGTGTTGAATCAAGCCTCGTCTTATGTAATTTTATAATGGATTATCGATAAATGCACGGTTTTTTAATTTACTGATTTTATACTCGGCAAAATAGGGTAAAACTAAATAAAAATTAAAACTAAGCCAAATCGCAGCTGTTATGCAACCGTTAGTTTACTGATTTTATACTTGGTATGTCAAATATCGACGCACCCGTAGAGAAAAATCCAGGGGCGAAACCTGGCACCGCTGAAATAAGTCTGGAAATAAGTTTGGTAATATTCCTGGCACTCGCTGGCTGCTCAACAATACATCATTACATAACAATATTTGAAATACCTGATACCTGACAATATTTGATATACCTGATACCTGGCACCGAAAGGTTACGTTATTCCTGAAAAAAAAACTTGACAGCTAAAATTCGTGCTGGTATACTTACAACAAAAGTATGGGGAGACAGGGTCGTGCACCAGTGCCCCCAGCTTACTAAAAAAATCCTTTAAGGAGGACATTCATGAAGAAAGCACTAGCTTTCCTTATAGCCTTTGCTCTCGTTGGCGCATTTGTATTTGCGCAGGATGCAGCACCAGCACTCAAGTGGAGTGGTGCTGTATACACTGGTTTCTGGTATGATTCTGCAAATGACACTACGCAATTGATACGTTATTATGGAACACCTGGAACCCGTGTACGCCTGAATGGTTCTTATTCAAATGAAGACATGGGAATTGCTTTCCGTCTCCAGAGCAACGATTTCACTGCACCAGCATTTACTCGCGCTTTTGGTTGGGCAAAATTGTTTGATGGCTTACTACAGTTCAATGTAGGCAAGCTTGGCGATTATACATTTGCTAAAGGTGCTGTATGGGCGTTTGGTAATTTTGATGGAGCAACTGGTCTTGAAACAATAGTTTCACCCATCGCAGGATTAAAAATAGGTACCTTTATGCCAATGAGTATTGCAGGTACTGTTCCTCCAGTAAATGTTCTGAAAGACACTGCAATTGGTGTTTCATATTCTGCAGAAGGAATTGGTGATTTTGCCCTGGTTTATGATCTTGATCCAAGAGTAAATGCAGAGGATGCAACAGTTTTCAGCGATCTTATGTTTAGTGCATATATTTCAGCCATTGAGAATTTAGATGTATATATTGAAGGAAAAGTATTCAATTTAGGTGACGATACCGCTGGCAGAGAAGCTTTCTTTGTTTCAGAATATTTTGCCTATGCAATGGATGCGCTTACTCTCGAGCTGTATTTAGACCAGGATATATATGCTGATGTTACTGCACCTAATACAGCATTAGCTCTTACAGTGAATCCTGCAGTTTCTTATACAATAGATAAATATACTCCAAAACTCAGTTTAACTTATGCTTTAGGAGCTGCAGAAGAAACATGGGCATTTAATATTAATCCATCCGTTACCTATGCGCTTAAAAAAGGTTCTATAGAACTTGGTATGAACTATGATATGTCAACAACGGCTGGTGTTGCTGATGATTCTACTTACAATGTTTATGCATTATGCATTTTCAATTTCTAATTCTTTAGAAATCTAGTAAGTAACAGCGAAGCTGCCTACGAAAGTAGGCAGCTTTTTTTATGTGCGCCCGGTTAGGCGCCTCACAGGCGCCAATGGGCGCATATCTTTGGTTATTGGCTAGAGGGAAACCTGGCACCGAGAAACATGGAAACATGGTACGAATCACAGCTAAATGCTTCACAAGCACCAATAAGCGCACTTCTTGTAGAAAATTAGAAACCTGCCACCAAAACTAGAACTTAAAAAATTATGGTGTCAGGTTTCTGGATTTATGGTGTCAGGTTTCACTGCATGGATTTCTCTGCATGCAAGAGAGTTTGCCAGCAAGTATATTTAGATGTGATTGTTTAATCACTTAAATTTAATCAATTAAAGTAGGAGAAAACTTAATATTTTTACCTTTAATTAGGAGGAATCAAAATGCCAAGAAAACCGAGATTGCTAATTCCAGGGGCAACGTATCATATTACAGCGCGAACGAATTATCAAACTTACTTTCTGCAACGTTCTGGTCTAAAAAAGATGTTTATGAAAATATTAAAAAAGTTGCAAAAAGAGTATCAGTTTAATGTAGAAGGTTTTACTTTAATGGATAATCATATTCATCTGCTTATTAAACCAAGGGATTGTAAGGAGCTTCCTAAGATAATGCAAAGGCTTTTAGTAACGTTTGCAAAGAAATTTAATGCAATTAACGATTTAGTAGGACATTTTTGGGCTGGTAGATATTTTTCAGAGCCGTTGATGAGAATACAGGATGTAGAACGTGTTTTGAAATATATAATTTTAAATCCTGTGAAAGCAAAAATGGTAAAAAGGCCAGACGAGTGGTTTTGGAGTGGTTTGTTATTTTTTAAAAAGGGCTTTAAAATATTTTTAAATTGGATAAGCGATGAAATTAAAAATCTATATGAAAAATTTTCTCAAGAAAACTATGACTTTAGTTCAGTTATTGCAACATAATTATCTTTTATCTTTGCATTAAAACCTTTTATGAGTGGTCATTTCAATGACCAAAATCTTTAGTAAATTTTAGATATTGTTTCAACTTCGGTAAGATTCACGCTTTTTTGATCTAATGGCTTGTTTTAATGCTCATTGGCTTGCCAAAAGTGGCTTGCTTTGTTATTATCAAGACTGATTTTGGAGAGATGACCGAGCGGCCGAAGGTGCACGATTGGAAGTCGTGTGTGCTCCTAAAGGGCACCGAGGGTTCAAATCCCTCTCTCTCCGTATTTTAAAATATCAATAGCCGCTAATAACTGATAGCAAGACTACTAATATCAAAATGGGCGGTACTATTTTCCTGCAACAATATGGTCAGGCTCCATGCAAAGGTTCGCTGCCTAACCCCGCCAGGTCCGGAAGGAAGCAACGGTAAGCAGAATGATCTTGTGCCATGCCAAGCCTGACCTTATGGTTGCAGGAACCCACACGGTTAATAGCTAATTTGTAATTTTCCCCGTTTAATTGTCTGTTCTTCTCGTATTGCCATATTATTGCTACATAGATAGAGGTTATATCTAGAGATACCTGGCACCGTATCTAGAGATACCTGGCACCGGACTGCTTGTCGGATTACGTGTAGTCAATAAAACGTGTCATAAATCCAATATTTTAGCTATCAGAAACCTGGCACCGCATACTTAGCTATACTTAGCTATAGCTATCAGAAACCTGGTAGCTATCAGAAACCTGGCACCGTATACTTAACTATCAGAAACCTGGCACCGCATACTTGGCCATGTGCATTTGCATGCTGGGAAAATGTTATCATAAACCTATATGCTAGGGAAACTTGACACCTAAAATCTTCTCAAAGACTTGGCCATGTATTACCTGGCACCAATGGTTTTCATGAAACATTCAGCTATTAGATACCTGGCACCGAAGGTTTTCCTGGCACCGAAGGTTTTCGCCAACGGCTTGGCGCAGCAAACAAAATCTGATACCTGGTACCAAAAAAACAAAAATAACAATAACCTGTTGCCTAGTTTACTATAAACCTGGCACCATGATATGCTAAACGCATGGCGTATGAAGTGACAGCAAACCGCAAGCGGCCTCAGAATTTTGATGAGCTGGCGGGACAGGATTTTGTTTCGATTACGCTCAAGGCTTCAATAGAATCGGGAAGGATAGCGCATGCATATCTTTTCTCTGGTCCTCGAGGTTGCGGTAAAACAAGTACAGCACGAATACTCGCAAAATCTCTCAATTGTGAACGAGGGCCAACCTCAGAACCATGCGGGATATGCAATTCGTGTCAGGCTATCACCAAAGGTGCGTCATTGGATGTTATTGAAATTGATGGTGCGTCCAACACGTCAGTTGATAATGTACGTCAAATTAAAGATGAGGTGCTTTTCCCGCCTAACTTCTCTAAATATAAAATCTACATTATTGATGAAGTACACATGCTCTCTAACAGTGCCTTTAATGCACTGTTGAAAACTATCGAAGAACCTCCGCCATATATTGTTTTTATATTTGCAACGACTGAACTGCATAAGGTACCAGCTACGATCCGCAGCCGGTGTCAGCAATTTGTTTTTAGATTGATTCCGCTTGCTGTTATTAAGGAAAGGCTTGCATCGGCAGCGCAGGATTTAGGTATTGTGGCTGATGATGATGCGATCATGTGGATAGCGCGAGAGGCAACTGGTTCTCTCCGCGATGCTTATACCCTGTTTGATCAAGTGGCTTCATTTTCTGAGGGACATATCAGGCTGTCGGTAATTCAGGATAAACTAGGTATTGTCGGTTCTGAACGAATTGGTATGCTGATAAGCACGGTAGCACAAGGAGATAAGGCTAAAACAATCGAACTTGTTGAATCAATTGTATCTTCAGGTGTTTCAATTGAGCAGCTCTTAGTTGATACTATTCAATATGTTCGTACGCTCCTTTTTATAAAAGCTGGTGTCGAGAAACAGGAACTTTTAGGGTTTTCAAAAGAATCAGTGCCGGAACAAGTGTCAGCGCTCGAAACACGACACCTGGAACGGATGCTTGCTGTGCTTCTTGATATCTATAGAAACATGCGGTACAGCGTTAACCCCCGATATGAAATAGAACTTGCATTGGTAATGCTCTGTGAAATACGAGCGCTTATTTCACGTTCTGAGATTTTTGAAATCTTAACCAATTTGAAACATGCTCTTAGTGAAGGGAATACTCAAAACGCAAGTGGAATTGCAGAAAAACTAATCTCATTGAGTTCTCAAGCTTCTTCAGTGGATAAATCAAATAAACCTGATGGGAAACCTGGCACCAGCGCAGTTTCCAGCGCAACTAAACCTGGCACCGTTGAACTGGCCAGCGAGGCCAACATGGTGGGTAGTAGCCGAGGTGCATCAGCAGTCGATTCAAAACCTGGTACCAGTACAGTTAGCACTGCTAGCGCAACTAAACCTGGCACCAGTGCAGTTAAACCAGGCATCGGCGCAGTTTCAATCGCGGTTTCTCGCGGCAAAAGTGTAGATTCCAGTGGTTATATTTCTGAACAGTCAGATTCTGCTACTGATACTGCAATAGCTGAAAAGGAGAGGGTAATTACTGCACTGGGTAAGCAAAATTTGATGCTTAATGCGATTCTTTCCAGAACAGAAGATTGGTCGATAAAGGGTGACAGGTTAGAAGTATCCTGTGTTTCAAATTTTGAGGCAGATAAAATTAATGCAGAAAGTTCGGTAATCAATCCTATTTTACAAAAAGTGTTTAATCGAGTTATTCAAATACATGCATATGTTGTGCAAAATTCAACCGAGCATAGTCAAGAATCTCATGAGATAGAAGATTCTGGTACAACTGAAAGTCCTGCGCAAATAGTTGAAAAGGTATTCAGGGGAACTCGATTGACGGAGGAATAACAATATGGAAATATCGGATCTTTTTAAGATGCTTAGCAATCCAGCGCTTTTACAACAGCAAGTCAAAGAAACTCAGGAGCGATTAGCTAAGGTGAGTGTGACAGGAACTGCTGGGGGGAATATGGCATCTGTAACGCTCAATGGTGCTATGCAAATAACAAATGTATACCTGTCACCAGAGATTTTTGCTTCAGGAGATGTTGTTATTGTTCAAGACTTGTTTAAAGCAGCATATAATGATGCTCAGGCTAAATTAAAAGAAGCAATGAAAGATATTATTCCTGCCAATGCTGCAGGATTGCCAGGTGGAATAAATCCAGAAGATCTCAGCTCAATTTTTAATAATTTGTTCAAGCAATAATATGAAAACGCTTGATGATACGGTAAATCTATTGTCTCGGCTGCCTGGAATAGGGAAAAAAACAGCATCGCGAATGGCATTCTATATTTTGCGTTCAAATTATGATTTTGCAGAAGCTCTTGCTGAATCAATCAGGCAGTTAAAAAGTGTTGTACACTTTTGTCCAGAATGCGGGTCATATACCGAAACAGATCCTTGTCCTATTTGTTCATCGCCTTTGCGGGATAAATCAATAATTTGTGTGGTAGAGCAGCCCCAAGATGTATTGACAATTGAGGCTTCGCAAGAATTTCATGGGCTATACCATGTACTTGGAGGGCTCATTTCACCACTCGATGGAGTAGGACCAGAGGCGCTAACGCTCGACCTTTTGCAAAAACGTGTTCAAAGGCTTCAGGTTAAGGAATTGGTTATAGCCACAAATCCAACTGTGGAAGGAGACACAACCGCTTTGTATATAAAGAAGTTGTTTGCTGAATATTCAGTAAGTGTAACGAAACTTGCAACTGGTATTCCATTTGGGGGTGATCTTGAATATGCAGATAGAATCACTCTTGCACATTCGTTTAGAGGAAGAATTGCTTTATAGCTAAATTAAGCGGCAGTTAAATAAACAAGCCATGAGCCAGTAGCCAGTTAGGTGCCAGGTATAACAAGCCATGAGCCATTAGCCAGTTAGGTGCCAGGTATCAAAAGCGAGCCCTTGGTTTCCTAAAGTGCCTGCGGAAAGTGTCTGCGGTGCCAGGTTTCCCCATGTTTCAGTCAGCGGGCGCGTTCTGGCTGTGCAAGCGGTGTCAGGTATCCCTTTGGACTGATTTGAACTTTGCAGTGC
>Ga0116145_1001160_pt1 | contig 27340 bp, 16 predicted proteins | sample AD_JPNHG1_MetaG_FD_89747 | JGI IMG/M metagenome (GOLD analysis project Ga0116145, IMG submission 89747) | Active sludge microbial communities of municipal wastewater-treating anaerobic digesters from Japan - AD_JPNHG1_MetaG | ecosystem: Engineered > Bioreactor > Anaerobic > Digestate | place... | reverse complement strand
CGCACTGTATCATTGCCATTTATCCAGATTCTTTGAGTAATGCTGTCACCGATGACAGACGACTCATCACTCATCACAAAACTCTGTTCATTGAAGCATTGGGCGGGATTGTTGATGGAGAAAGCGGCTTTTGGCTCAGGATTAACCCAGACTGTTTTGATGACTGTATCGATGCAACCCCTTGAAGATTTGGCTATTAACCTGACATCATATTTCCCTGCTGTTGTGTAGCTATGCCTTTCTGAAAGTTTGGTTGAACTGTTACCATCTCCCAGATCCCACTCGTAACTAAGGCTACCCATACTAATCCAGCTGGTGTTGGCAAAGATGAAATAATTGTTGTTGAAACATTGTGAAGCCTTGTTAATGAGAAAGTTAGCCGTTGGTGAAGAAACCACTTCCAATGTTTTTTCGGCTGTATCGGCACAACCTTTGTCGCTGGTGGCAATTAACCTGACTGTATAAATATTTTCATTCTGATAAACATGCTCAGGGTGTTGAAGAACCGAGCTGCTGCTGTCTCCAAAATCCCAGTTCCAGCTGAGAGTTCCTGAGTTCACCTGACTTAAATCATTGAAAATAAACCTGTTATCATTCAGACACTGCTCATTGTCATCAATGCTGAATGTGGCTTTGACATCAGGATGTACGCTCATTATTTTTTCAACAGAATCAACACAGCCATGGCTGGAAGTGGCGATGAGTTTTACAGGAAAAGTCCCTGTCCATCCATATTTGTAATTAGGATTTTTGACTGAAGTAAACAGAGAATCTTTAAGTTTCCATTGAAAAGTCATGGTGTCGCTGTCAATAGCAGAGGTATTGTAAAACACAAAACGGTTCCATTTCAGGCATTGTGAGCTGTCGTTTACCTGAAAACCGGCATCAGGCATGGGAAAAACGTGAACGGTTTTGATGTTGGTATCGCTGCAGCCATCATTAAAAACGGCAATATGGGTAATGGTATAATCACCAAAGTTTGTAAAAGCCTTTTGGACAGAAGTTCCTGTAAATGTATCATTTGTAATAATCCAGTAGTAAAAGGTGGTTTGCTGCTGAGCGGAAGTATCTGCTGAAAAAAGGAAATCATTGGCTTTGAGGCATTGGGCAGAGTCGTTGATGGAAAAATCGCTGCCTGGCCCGTAAACAAAGACCTTTTGGGTATCGCTGTGTGCACAGCCGTAATCAGAAAGAGCTGTTAAAATCACATTAAATTCCCCTGTTTTGCGATAGGTATGATAAACGGTGTCGTCAAAGGCCATGTTGCCATCGCCAAAGAGCCATTCAGTGGAATAACTGCCGCCAGAGATGCTGCTTTGATCCAGAAAAGCAAACTTGTTTCCTCCGATGCACTGAAAGGTATCACTCAGAATTTTGAAATCCGCCTTAGGATAGGGGCTGATACGGATTTCCCGTTCAAAAGTATCCTTTTCTCCACCATGATACAAAAACGCCTGAACCTGATAAACCCCTGTATCAGCAAAGAAATGTTTAGGTCTCCAAAGGGTAGAAAAATTATTTAGTCCGCTGGCACTATCGCCAAAATCCCACAAAACACTATCAATGCGGCTGGTATCTGTAATGTAAAAAAGTGTAGTATCGCTCAAACAGGTATTTTTAGCCTCAAAATCAGGTATGAAAAAATAGGATTGGATGAAGATGGGTAAGGATGGACCAACTACTTTACCTAATAAATATACTCCGGAATCATTATAATTGCAATGTAATCCTTTCTTATTTGGGTTTTGAATAACTCCTAAATAATAAAGACTATTACTATGCTTAGTTCTATATATTTTACCATCAATTCCAGTTTGCAAACTTCCCCATCCTTTTGATTGTTTTTCAATTAAAATTCGGGAATTTAAAAAATCAATAGAATCAAAAACTTTTTCCCAATCGTATTGGTAAATATTACTTCCTTGTTCAAGATACAAATATCTACCATTCGGAGAAAATTCACAATGTTGAGGTAAATGAATTAGATATTTATTTATTAAATTAATTTTTCCATTATTCGGGTTAAAATTAAAAACCTCAAAATTTATTTGTGCCCAGAGTGGTAAAGTATCACAACTCTTTAAACATACTAATTTATTTCCATCAGGCGAAACCTTTAAATCACCATATTTCCAATTTACACCTACATTTACTATCTTATGAGTACTACCTGTACTTGAAATAACAGGATTAATATTTATCCCATTTGCATCTACCAAAAATGAATAAAAATCTTTACTATCAACTGTATGAGTTATAACCCATATAGCTTTATTATTTGAATGTTTGACGGCAGTAAGCTTATAACTTACATCATTTAACAACAAATTATTTTTTGAAATTACGTCCCCTTTCCCATTATTTTTATTCATGTCTACAATGGAATAGTATAAGTTACTATTTTTATAACATAGTGCACATTCATCAATAATATTAATCGAGAAAATGTAGAAAATATTCTTTCTTAATGGATTGGGTACTATTAAGCAAATAATTGAATATTTATTAAATGCAGACCGGTCAGGATGAGAAACTGACTTCCCATTTTTCATCAACTTATGGTCAGAATCCCAAACATCATCCCCATTTGTATAGAATAATAAATTACCATTTTTATCTGAAATACTTGCACATGCAAATCCAGAAGATTTTCCAGTAGTATCTGCAATAACTGTATCATTATCTATATCAAAAAATAAGCCCGCTTGCCAACCGAAATACCAATGAGAAGCTTCTTTTTGAGCAAGAAGAAATTCAGAGAAAAATACTAAAAAGAAAAAAAAGCAAATGGATTTTTTTAAGCCAGATGAATTATATGTTTGTTTAAAAAGCATATTCAAAGATAGGGTAAAAATGACCAATAGACAAATTTTTTTTATACAAGTTTTCATAAGATAAGATTTTAGAGTTTATTAAAGTTTTTTGACTAAAACGAAAACCAAAACCTTATCTTTGCAGTAAGGTTTTGGGGTGGTTTAAAACACTGTGCAGGCGATTTAAACCCTTGGTTTTATTAAGCTAAGTAAACCCCAAAACCATTTTTCTTTCACCCATCAAAGCAAAAGTGAGACATTGAAAGGAGCGAAAAATTATCAGGCCGTCCCTACGGGACTTGGCTCTTTTATTTTGTTTGTCTTACCATAAGATCGTCCCTACGGGACTTGATCTATTGTTGATTTTTTATTTATGAGAAAATCTTAAATCCCGAAACGCCATCAGCTCCCCTCTCTTTTCAAAAGAGAGGGGCCGGGGGTGAGTTAGGAAAACAACCCATATTAAAGCCGTCATTCATTAATTACGAAGAATTAGGCCGTCCCTACAGGACTTGGCTCTTTTATTTTGTAGGTGTTACCATAAGATCGTCCCTACGGGACTGGAGCGGATGTTGATTTTTTGTTTTATAAGACAATCTTGAAATCCGGAAACGCCATCAGCTCCCCTCTCTTTTTTAAAGAGAGGGGTTGGGGGTGAGTTAGAAACTGTTACCAAAATATCCTCCCTACTATACTCGAGTGGATGTTGATCTTTTATTTTATGAAACAATCATAAAATCCCGAAACGCCATCAGCTCCCCTCTCTTTTTGAAAGAGAGGGGCCGGGGGTGAGTTAGGTTTATCAAAAAAAATTTTGGGATACAAAAAGTTTCCTGCTTTCAGATAGTAAAGCCATTATTTGATTTGAGTATCATTCAAAAAAGAATAATGTTAAAATTCTTCCGAAAACCACTCATCAACAGCGGTTTTTTCATAGTCCCATCCGCTGATGTGCCTGAATTCATTTGAGGTTTCATCGTATTGATAATCAGATGCCCATGCTTTATGATTTTCGGCAAGCTGACGTATTGCATCACAGATGAAAAAGATTTCTTCATTGGTCATTACCGGATGAATCGAAAAACGTATCCAGCCCGGTTTTGCCGAGAGTTCTCCTTTCATGACCCTCTCCTGAATCTGGTCGGAAAGTTCTTTTGAAAGTTCAAAAAGATAATGTCCGTAAGTACCTGCACAAACACAGCCACCCCTTGTCTGAATACCAAAACGGTCGCTGAGAAGTTTTACACCGAGATTATAGTGCAGGTCTTCAATATAAAAGGAGATGACCCCCAGTCTTTTTCTGTGATTTTCGGCAAGCAGGTGAAGATTGGGAATTTTTCCGAGTTCAGTAAAAATGATGTCAAGCATTTCTTCTTCCCTTTCGAGCATCTTCTCAACACCCATTTGTTCTTTCAACCGGATGGCAAGGGCAGCTTTGATGGTTTGAAGAAAGGCAGGTGTTCCTCCGTCTTCCCTGAGCTCAATATCATCATAATATATTCTGTCGCCCCAGGCATCGGTCCAGGTAACTGTTCCGCCACCGGGAGAATCTGGTACACGGTTATGGTAGAGGTTCCTGTCAAAAACAAGGATACCACTGCTTCCCGGACCGCCCAGAAATTTGTGTGGGGAAAAATAAATGGCATCAAATTTTTCTTCCGGTTTATCCGTGTGCATGCGAATGTCAGCATAAGGTGCGGAACACGCATAATCGACAAAACAATAACCTCCGATCTGATGCATATAAGCGGCTATTTCACGACAGCAGGGCTGAATACCGGTTACATTGGAACAGGCTGTGATGGCCGCATATTTTACCATCCGATCTTTATATTTTTCGGCAGTTTCCCTGAATTTTTCAAAACAAACCAGTCCGTTATCATCTGGAGGAATCACCACTACATCTGCTATGGTTTCCTGCCATGAAGTATGATTGCTGTGATGTTCCATGTGTGTTACAAATACCACAGGTCTTTCATTCTCAGGGATTTGTATTTTTTCTAACCATTGGTCGGGAATTCTGAGTCCCAGAATACGCTGAAACTTATTGACTACCCTTGTCATGCCTGATCCGTAGGAGAGCACAATGTCATTCGGCCCGGCATAAACATGCTCCTTGATGATTTGTTTTGCCTGCTGATAAGCATAAGTCATCAATGTACCGGTTGCAGAGCTTTCGGTGTGAGTATTAGCCACAAAAGGGCCTATTTCTTCAGAAATAAGTTTTTCAATGGGTTTATACAGACGTCCGCTGGCTGTCCAGTCAGCATAAATGAGGTTCATTTTTCCGTAAGGGGTCCTCAGTTTTTGCTTATACCCTATGATATTTTTTCGAAAGGGTTTGAAATAGGCTTCCAGGCCGGTTAATTCCTTTTCTTTACTCATATTCGGCTTTCAGATTATCTGGCAAAAGTAAGCAGAATTTACATCAGACTAAACGATTACACCTGAGCTATACCTGATGTTTAAATAACTGATAATCAAAATTAATTTAAAATACCGGCTTTGATGTTTAAAAACAGTAAAGTTGACATATTGCAAAAAATAAATATTTATGTAATTTTGCAGCAGAAAAAAAGATTAAAAAAATACATCCATGAAAGTAACCATAGTCGGTGCAGGTAATGTAGGAGCAACCTGCGCAAAAGTACTTGCTAACAATGAGGTAGCAGATGACATCATACTGATTGATATCAAAAAAGGTATTGCCGAAGGGAAAGCCCTCGACATGTGGGAAACCTCTCCGATATTATTGTATGATACCAAAACCACAGGTTATACAAACGATTATGCAAAGACTTATGATTCTGAGGTGGTAGTCATCACGTCAGGTGTTCCGCGTTCCCCCGGCATGAGCCGTGACGACCTGATTTCCATCAATGCCAAGATTGTCAAGGAAGTTACCGAGCAGGTAATCCGTTATTCACCCCGGGCAAAAATCATTGTCGTTTCCAATCCACTCGATGTCATGACCTATACAGCTTACCTGGCTGCACGTGTTCCCTCAAAACGGGTATTTGGCATGGCAGGAGTACTCGATACGGCTCGTTTCAAATCGTTCATTGCACTGGAGCTCAATGTTTCACCAAAAGAAATCAACTCAGTTTTAATGGGCGGGCATGGCGATACCATGGTGCCTTTACCCAGATACACTACTGTTGGAGGTATTCCCATCACTGAACTGATGTCGGAGGGACAAATCAATGCCATTGTTGACCGTACTGTAAACGGAGGTGCCGAACTGGTAAACCTGATGGGTACTTCTGCCTGGTATGCTCCGGGTGCTGCTGCTGCCCTCATGGTCGAAACCGTGCTCAGAAACCAAAGGCGTATTCTTCCTGTGAGTGCCTGGTTGCAGGGCGAATATGGTATTCAGGATATTTATTTTGGTGTTCCGACCGTCCTTGGCAGAAATGGGGTTGAGGAAATTATTGAATTAAAACTGAATAAGAAAGAAATGGAGCTGGTGAAAAAATCAGCTGAAGCAGTGAAAACCCTGCACCGTGTGCTCGATGGCATGAAATTATTCTGAAATCTTTTTTATTTCCCCGAAATTCCACTGTTTTAAAGGAATGTGAATATCTGAACAACTTTTGTTCAATCGTTTTGCCTTATGTTCGCCTCTCGTTAAAAGCAGGAATAATAATAAATAACAATAGTTTTGGACGAAATGGATGTATCGGGCGAAAGCAGTTTTAAGAACAAAGAAAAAGAAGCGGAAAAGACTGAGATTTCAGGTATAAACAAGCCGGGAACACTGGCAACAGTCGGGGAGCTGTATAAAGACTGGTTCCTTGATTATTCCTCTTATGTCATTCTTGAGCGTGCTGTCCCCGCACTTGAAGATGGTTTGAAACCTGTTCAGCGAAGAATACTTCATGCCATGCAGGAAACTGATGACGGAAGATTTAACAAAGTTGCCAACATCATTGGAAATACCATGCAATATCATCCGCATGGAGATGCTTCTATATCAGATGCTGTCATCAATCTCGGACAAAAAAATCTGCTGATAGAAACGCAGGGGAACTGGGGTGATGTCGTTACAGGAGATGCTGCAGCTGCCGCACGTTATATTGAAGCACGTTTATCGAAATTTGCCAAAGAGGTGGTCTTCAATCCTGAAACTACTGTTTGGCAACTCTCCTATGATGGAAGAAAAAAAGAGCCTGTTCACCTGCCGGTCAAATTCCCGTTGTTGCTTGCTCTTGGAGCCGATGGCATTGCAGTCGGTTTATCAACCAAAATATTGCCCCATAATTTTATTGAACTCATTAAAGCCTCCATTGCCTACCTGAGAGGCCGCGAATACGAACTCCTTCCGGATTTCCCAACCAATGGCATGGCCGATTTTACCAGCTACAACCAGGGAAGAAGGGGAGGGAGAGTACGTATCCGTTCCAAAATTGAAATTGTGGACAAAAAAACACTGGCTATCCGCAATGTTCCGTTTTCTGTTACTACCGGACAGCTTATAGAATCCATCATTAAAGCCAATGAAAACGGTAAGATAAAAATCAAGCAGGTAATCGACAATACCGCCCGGGACGTGGAAATTCTTGTAGAGCTTCAAAAAGGGATTTCCCCCGATGTAACCATAGATGCCTTATATGCCTTTACCGATTGTGAAATTTCCATTTCTCCCAATGCTTGCTGTATTTTTCAGGATAAGCCGAGGTTCATGAGCGTCAATGAGATACTTGAATACTCGACCAACCGCACTGTAGATTTGCTCAGGCAGGAACTTGAGATAAAAAAGTTTGCTCTTCTTGAAAAATGGCACTTTTTATCACTGGAAAAGATTTTTATTGAAAAAAGAATATACCGGAAAATTGAGGAGTGTACAACATGGGAAGCAGTACTTGAAGCCATTGGTAAGGGGCTGCAACCCTACATACGTCACCTGAAACGCGAGGTAACACAGGATGATATTGTACGTCTGACAGAAATTAAAATCAAGAGAATTTCAAAATATGACAGTTTTAAGGCTGATGAATCTTTAAAAGATATTGAAAATCAGCTTGCTGAAACAGAGTATCACCTGAATCATCTCATCGACTATGCAGTGGCATATTTTGAAGAGCTGTTGAAAAAATACGGAAAAGGAAAGGAAAGGAAAACAGAAATAAGGACTTTCGATACCATTGAAGCTAAAAATGTAGCTGCACCCAGTAAAAAGCTGTATGTCAACAGGGAAGAGGGATTTTTTGGCTTCGGGCTTAAAAAAGAAGAACCGGTGGGCGAGTGTTCCGACCTTGACGATATCATTACTTTCCGCAGAGATGGAAAATATTCGGTTCAGAAAGTTGATGAGAAGGTATTTGCCGGAAAAGACATCATGCTGATTGATGTTTTCAGGAAGGATGACGAAAGGAGGACTTACAATCTCGTTTATCTTGATGGAAAGACAAAAAATGCCATGGTGAAACGGTTTAAAGTTACTTCCATCACCAGAGACAAAATTTATGATGTAACCAAAGGGAATCCGGGTTCAAGAATTTTATATATCACTGATAATCCGATGGGTGAAACCGAGGTCATCACCGTTTATCTTACCCAGGGTTGTAAGGCCAGAAAAAAAATATTTGATTTTGATTTTGCCTCAATTGAAATAAAAAACAAAGGCTCACAAGGGAACATTCTCACCCGTTATCCCATCAGAAGGATTGTGCAGAAATCGGTTGATACGTCAAATGTCATCAGCATTGATGTGTGGTACGATGAATATGTCGGGAAACTTAATACCAAAGAAATAGGCAGGCATCTCGGAAAATTTACCCCTGAGGATTTAATCATTTCAGTAACCAACGATGGCTATTATGAAATCAAGCCTTTCGACCTGAACATCCGCTTTGATATTGATAAAGTGATATTTGTGGAAAAATTTATCCCTGAACGTCCATTGACAATAGTTTATTATCATGGCGAGGTAAAAACGTGGTTTGCAAAGAGATTTATTATCGAAACCCTGAGAAACAACACCCCATACAGAATAGTTCCGGAACACAGGGATTCCAAAATTCAGTTTGCTTCTTATGGCGATCGTACAATCATCAAAATCAATACAGTAAATAAAAAATCAGAACAGAAAAGCAGCGAAACCATTGAACTTTCTGAAAGCATCGAACTGATGAAGTGGAAAGCAATCGGCAAGAAACTCCATAAAGATCAGATTTTATCAGTAAAACTGGTGGACATTATTTTTGAAGAAAATACTGAGAATGAAGAGGTTGTTGGCGAAAACCCCGTTGAAACAGAGATAGCTAAACAGGAAGAACCTGACTCCGGAAAAAGCGGAAGGCAAATGCTTGGAGAACAATTAAGCTTGTTTTAGTCAGCTTTGATTTTCTCAGAGAGATAGATCCACTTGAATACCATCACCAAAGGGATTTGAAAATATTCTGATACCCTATTTATTCTTAAAATAATCCGATTGCGGGTAAAGGATTGCGGGTTCTGTGATACATCTTGCGGCCTCCGGATTACTGGCTTGTTTGCCCATGGAGAAGACTATTAATGCATACTTCATGACTGCCTGCTTTTAGTGTTAAGATATTATTAAATTTTTCTGACAGGCCAATGAGCCTGATCAGTTTGCCGTAATATCGAAAAATCATTTATGTTTAACTCTGATATTGATGCGGAATTTTGGTTAAAAATACCTGAAGAAGTCCCGTAGAGACGCTATTATGGTAACATGCTCCAATAATCTTTTGGGGATGTATCTTCAGATTAGTTTAAATTAGAATAACTTTGCTGCAATTTTTAAAACCAACATATCAGCAGGGAATGAGCATAGAAGAAAGAAAACAGCAAATCATTGAAGAATTCAATGTTTTTGACGACTGGATGGACAGATACGACTATTTGATTGAAGAAGGAAAAAAGCTAAAACCACTTGATAACCAGTATAAAACAGACGAATTTCTGATAAAAGGCTGCCAGTCGAGGGTATGGTTGGTCGCTCAGTTGAATAAGGATGGTAAAATTGAATTTCAGGCTGATAGCGATGCCATCATCACCAAAGGAATGATTGCCCTGTTAATCCGGGTGTATTCAAACCAGAAGCCGGATGAAGTAGCAAAGGCTGATATAGCATTTCTGGATCAGATAGGGTTAAAAGATCAGCTGTCGCCCACACGCTCCAATGGATTGCTTTCAATGGTCAGCCAGATGAGATTCTATGCCTCTGCATTTGCAGAAAAAATCAGAGAAAATGATGAAAAAAGATGAACTGAAAGATAAAGTTACGGAAGTACTTAAAACTGTTTATGATCCGGAGATTCCGGTCAATATATATGAGCTTGGACTGATTTACGAACTTCAGACTGACGATGAAGGCAAGGTAAAAATAATCATGACATTAACGGCTCCGGCCTGTCCGATTGCCGAGGATATTGTGAAAGAAGTCAGGGAAAAAGTTAGTGCATTGGAAGGAGTAACTGTAGCAGATGTTGAGCTGACTTTTGAGCCACCCTGGGACATGAGTAAGATGTCGCTGGAAGCCAAGATTGAACTGGGATTTATTTAGAAAGTCGCTTTCGGGGCTTTTCCCTTGCCCGGACTAACTTTGACATAATACCATCCGAAATTTAAAGAAAGTGATTGCATGGAAAGAGGATTGAAAAAGCCTGTGATGTTGTCGGTGATGACATAAAAATTAGAACCAAAAATACGCCAGGTGATGCCTGCACCAATCTTGGCATTGCCCCTCGAATTGAGTGTCATCGAGGTGGTAAAACTAAGAATATTCCCAAAACGATGCTGATAAAGCAGCGAATAGCTCATGTAATTGTAATACTTGTAAAAACGGTTGTAAAGGACAAAACCCAGCCGGTCATGTTGAGTCAGGTCGTAGGAGGCAGTCAGGTATAGTTTCGGATTCAGTCCTGTGGTAAAAGGCTCATAATTTTTTGAAAACCTGAATTTCTCCAGCAGGGTATCGGTCATTATTTTCAGAGTACTATCGCTGAAATTAAAGCTAAAGGTGGAGTCAATTTTAATCCCCTCAAATTTTATTTGTTGATTTTCAATAAAATATGACTTCGTATTTTTAGTCCAATGAATATAACCCAGGTCGAGCAGGCTTGCCGATAATTTGAGTTTATCGTTGAATTTGTAAGTTCCTCCTAAATCCAAACCCAATCCTCTGTTCCCGAAAGTCAGAACATCTTTTGCCGAATGGATGGATATACCATTGGTGTCAACAGGTGCGGCAATTTTTATTTTTAAGGAATAATCGGCTGTCAGCCAGTAGGTAGTAGTATCAACTTTTAAGGTGATATCAGAAGTGGCGGTTTTAAAATTCATGAGTCCCTGGAGGTATTTAACATGTGCTCCTAACGAAAATTTATCGGCAAAAGCACGACTCCAGCCGATAGCATATTCATTGTAATTGATAAAATCAACCCCCATGCCCCTGAAATCGGCAAAAGAGCCGATAAACTGGGCATTTCCTTTCCATGCTAAAGAAAAGAGATCTCGGGGATAGCGGGCTTCAATCCATGTTTTATTGGTCAGAAAAAATGAAAAATAATTCTTTTTAATCTTTAAGGAAGTGGAGATAATCTCAAAATCAGATTCAAAGTTGACGAAATTAAGTCTGTCGAGTTTTGACAGAAAAATTCCGGGCGTTATGTATAAGGTATCATGGCTCCGATCTGCCATAATGTTTTTCAGAGAAAAATTCGTATTGTATTCTGTAAACCAGTTGGCCATGGGAATACCGAGCGTAAACCTGTATTCAGGATAAAGAGAAGGGTTTGATTGACCTGAAAGCGGAATGTGACTGATAAAATGACGGGTTATTCCCTGAGCATTCAGATTCAGGGAAAGAATGATGAAGAGTAGAAATGCTGATAAATTCTTCAATATCAAATGTTTATAAGTCAACTTTAAGTTTAATGTAAATACTCGTGAAAATTTCAAGGCGATTGGAAGCATAGATTTTAACATTTACGTTTCCATTGTTCAGGGTGGATGCCTGCGCCCTGATAATAATTTTCTTAAAATCAGGATTGGCATCGAGAATATCTTTGTTTAAAGTAAAGCTAGTCAGGGCTTGAGAGGCTTTAATAACTTTGCCTGAATCATCTACCTGCCCCGACTTAATCAGCATGGAAGAAGAGGTAACCAGCGAATCAAGGATATTGCGTGAAGTATCTGCAAGATAAAACTGAAGTCCGAAATCAATTGGAATTTCATTTTTGGAGAGCACATTGAGCTGAATATGCTCGATAATGCTCATATCAATGGAATCAAGATTGACATCAAATTCTAACCTGTAATCTTTTGCTTTGCCATAAAGTGGCAACTCAAGTACTATGTCGGCAGTGAGATAACTGCTGTCGGTGGCAAAATTGTTTCTGTTCTTACCTGTTGCATTGGTAGTGATGTCAAGGTCGGAAACAAAGTTAGAGGGAGCCATATTGGTCAGTTCCCTGACATTTGAATTCTGATAAGTAGCCAGAAACAAAGTATAGCTTTTCTTTCCTACCTCTTGTAAGGAAGGATAATTCAAATCGATGGGTGCTGACAAAACCGAGCCAGTCAGTTGTTTGGAATAAATACCACTATGGGCAGAGATGTCAGGAGGTTGTATGCGGATGGGAATGCCGGCAGAATTGTTGAAATGAATATATATTTTTGGGTCAAAGAACTGTATCTTGTTGGCTTCTACATTTTTAAACAAATCAAGTAGCATGGAGTCAGGCGTATAAACTATGTTGTGAACACCCAGAAACCCTTCAATGTATGAGAATTCGATGTCATCAAAACTGATGCTGACATTGAAGGCATCTGTTTTCCGGATGTAATAGGAATTCGGGTTCAGTGTGATGATATAATTGACAATAATGGTATTTTCAGAAATCCCGCCTTTGGAAAGGTCGAAATAGCAACCGCTCAGGTCGAAGGTATCATAGGTGAAAGTTTCTCCGGCAGGTTGAAAAGAAAAAGCGACATTATGAATAAAATCACTTCCGTTTTTCAGTTTTGCATCATTGATTTTAATATCAATATCACCTGATTTTCTGAATGTTGACCTTAATCTGACAATTAATTTTCCCGACTTGATTTTAAGTTTTGTGATTTCTTCACCATTGTTGAAGTTAAAAACATGCTCTGTCTGATCAGATAAATAAACAGGTAAGGTAACCCTGACACTATCATTCGAAGTAGCGTATTTGAAAGGACCGGTAGTAAAGGTTTGCATGGGAACCCTGACATAATCCCGCAAATAGGCTTTGTAGGGATGTCCGTGATAGATAAGTCTCATGAATTTATCCGGATCAATTTGGGCGAGGCTGTCCTGATTGGCAAACCGTAGCATATCCATTAATGAAGCATTCACATGAGCCACAGGAACCGCAAATGCCGGATTATAAGGATCTTTAACTTTGATTTTCTTTATTCCCTTAAAATCATCGAGACATGAAGCCAGAAGCAGGGGAATAATCAGCATTAAAACAACCGGAGCACCAATATTTTTAAGTGCTGAGAATTTTTTTTGTTTATCTGACATCAGCTGTATTTATGACGCTATTTTTGAAGGCAATAAAAATACCAAAAGAAATCAGGGAAGTTGATATATCTTCGCTTTTGACAATTAATGACGCTATGAAAAAAAATTTCACCTTTATTTTATCAGGATTATTGTACCTGCATTTTGCTCAGGCACAGGAGATAACCATCCTTCAGGCAAGGAAGAAGGCAGAAGGGGATACTGTGGTCATCAGGGGTATTATTACTGCTGATGAATTTGGGAATCAGAAATATTTACAGGACCCAACCGCTGGAATTGCCATATATTCTGATCTTACGGCAGGTTTGGTGAAAGGGGATAGTGTTCTGATCAGCGGGATCATCAAAAACTATTACGGAGAACTGGAACTGAGTCCTGTGGTTTCTTTTCAGCTTATCAGCCAGGGGAATCAGCTCCCTTTGCCAAAGGTATTGAATTTTAATTCCGGATTTACAGAAACTTATGCCGGACAACTGCTCAGGTTTAATGATGCAAACTTTACTGTTTCGGGAAGTTTCGAGGCTGGCACCAGTGGGAAAAACTATAAAATTTACCAGAATGGGGTGGAAAAAGAAGTCAGGATCAAGCCCCAAACCAATCTGCCGGGTAAAGCTATTCCATCCGGTAAGTTTGACATTATTGGAATCATGAGTCATTATAAAAGCGGAAGCACCGACATTTATCAACTCCTACCCAGAGGTTTCAGTGATATTATTATTCTGAAAGGTCCTGTCATAGAATTGGGGCCTGTTCAAAGTGACATTCAGCAAAATTCATTTACAGTTAGTTTTACTACCCGTGAAGCAGGAAATACGATAGTCCGGTATGGTTTGACCAAACAACTTGAACTTCCTGAAATCATTAACCCGGTCGTGAAAACAACCCATGAAATGACATTGACAGGTCTTTCACCTGCTACCTTTTATTATGTGCAGGTTGCTTCAGTAAAGGGAAATGACACCTCTTTCAGCGGGATTTATTATTATTCTACTGCTTCCAATTCAGCGGGTAAGATTAAGGTTTACTTCAACAATCCGGTCAATACTTCTTTTGCGAGCCTTAGTCAGGCAAAGTACCTGAACAAAAGCATTGACGATACACTGGTAGCTTATATCAACCGTGCTGAGCAAAGCATTGACATGGCTATTTATAATATTGATAATCAAAATCTTAGCAGTAATATTTCACAGGCACTGAATGCAGCATATCAAAGGGGAGTCAGGGTCAGAATAATAGGAGATGGAAGTACTACTAACAATGGTCTTAAAGAAATTTCGGGACCAATTGTCGTGAAAAGCCCTCAGGGTGCAAATTATGGAATCATGCACAACAAGTTTATCGTCATTGATGCAGAGCATTCCAACCCTGACAAATGTTTTGTCTGGACAGGTTCCACCAATCTGACTGACAATCAGATTCATAACGACCCGAACAACGTTATTGTAATAAATGATCAGGCTCTTGCAAGGGCTTATACCCTTGAATTTGAAGAAATGTGGGGATCAAAAACTGCCTTTCCGAATGCAGTAAATGCAAAATTCGGGAAGTTTAAAACTGATAATACACCTCATCTCTTCAACGTGGGCGGAACTACAGTCGAATTGTATTTCAGCCCGAGCGATCAGGTCAATACGCGGATTATTAATTTTCTGAAAACAGCAGAAGAAGATATTTATTTTGCCTTGTACACCTTTACCCGTACGGAAATTGCCAATCAGATCATATACAGAAAAAATGCAGGAGCCTATACCGCAGGTATTTTTGGTGAGGTTGGCGGAAGTAGTTCTGCTGCTTATGATGTTTTACACCCAGCCCTTGGCGACAGCCTGATAAAAGTTTACAGCAAAAGCAATATTTTTCACCATAAGTACTGTGTAATTGACCAGAGTAATCCTTACAGCGATCCACAGGTATTGACCGGCTCCCACAACTGGAGCAAATCAGCTGATGAAAGCAATGATGAAAATACCTTAATTGTTCATTCTCAGGAAGTAGCCAACTGGTATCTTCAGGAATGGGCACAACGCTTTATGGATGAAGGTGGAAAAGTATTTATTGGTTTTGAACCAATGGATCTGTCAATACCGACTTCCTTCTCTGCATGTATTTTCGGAAATAAACTGATTATTCATTCAAATTCAGCTGAAAGTGGGCTGTTTCACTTAAATTTATATGACCTGCAGGGTAAATTGGTTTTTCAATCCGCCTTTGAAGTATCAGAAGGAAATACTGCCAGACAATTCATCCTTCCTGGACTATCTGGCAGTATCTATTTACTTAATATTCAGAATCTTACATCATCATATCAGATAAAGCTTATCAGCAGGTAAGCTATTTGGTTGCTGCTTCAAGTCGTTTCATAATAGAGAAAATAAACAAGGCCGACAGGAGACAACAGGCAATGAAAATAGCCCATAACTGCCAGAGTTCGAGTTTCCCCCAGAAAACACTACCAACGACAAGGAGTTTGTTCCCGGTTGCCGTAGCCAGCAGCCAGCCTCCCTGCATCAGACCTTGAAAACGTGCAGGTGCAACCTTTGAAACAAAAGAAAGTCCCATCGGGCTGAGGAAAAGCTCTGCAACGGTCAGTACCAGATAGCTCGAAATAAGCCAGTAAGGAACTACCCTCGAAGAATCCGGAACCGGATTAAACTTGATATTGCCTGCTTCATCAACATATTGAAGGGTGTGAGGGCTGATCAGGTCGATACTGGCAATCAGAATAATGACAAAACCAATAGCGGCAATAATCATCCCGATACCAATTTTTCTCGGGGTGGTCGGTTCCTTGTCTTTCTTTTTCAACCAGGCAAATACTGCCATGACAGGAAATGTCAGCGAAACAATGAACAGCGGATTAAAGGACTGAAAAACTTCAGGAGCAATCGGATTTGAAGTGTTGTAACCTTTTATAAAATAATAGGTAAGAAATCCAAGACCGATAAACATAACTGCTCCGATAAGTTTAGTAGTCAGTTTTTTATTGAAAACAAGCAGGAGTAGCCCGGCAATGGCTCCAATAAATACAAGCAGTGATTCGAGATTGAAAAACAGAAAAGTAAAAGGCCCGACTTCCTTAACAGTATAATCTCTGGCAAAGTAGGTAAGTGTCAATCCATTCTGATGGAAAGACATCCAGAAGAAAATCACCACGATAAACACAAGCAGGAGAGATGAAACTCTTGATCTTTCTTCTTTTGTGGAGGTTTGAAGAATCCATGCCACGAAAACGGCAAAAAGTCCGAAAGCGAAGGAAATGTCAATATTTTTTGAAGCGAGATAGATTAAAAAGGAAATGGCAACGCCAATAATCAGGGAGAGTATGATAGCAACAGGTTGCTTTTTCAAGTCGAACTGAGGAGCAGAAGCAGAGCCGGCTGCTTTTGAAGCCCTTTCTTTTCGAGGCAGATGCTTGTTAAAAATGATATAAACAAGTAGTGAAATTACCATTGCACCGGCAGCGATGGCAAAAGCATAATTATAACCACGAGAAAAAGCCTCGAGATATTGATCAGCAAAAGCAGATAAATCTGAAACAGCATGACCGCTTGCTTTATCGGCAGCCGTTTGAAGGGCATTCAGGTCGGCCAGTTCTCCTCTTTTAAAAGCATGGCATATAGCAGGAAGGCTTCCGTCATGAATAAAACCCTGTGTTTTAAGATACCAGTTACGGATACCGGTGGCGGCAAAAGGTGCAAAAAAGGCTCCCACATTGATTCCCATATAAAATATCATGTAGGCGGAATCTCTTAATGATGAATATTTAGGGTCATCATACATTTGCCCGACCACTGCCTGCAGGTTGCCTTTGAAAAGTCCGTTACCAAATGCAATGGTAAACAAGCCAATCAGTGTAAAGGTGAGTGACATTCCTGGAACAGAAACAATCACATAACCGGTAAACATAACGATAATACCAATCAAAATGACCAGTTTATACCTGTTTGTAGCATCGGCAATAATGCCACCAACCAGGGCCAGCGCATAAATGGCAAAATAGAACCAGCTGTAATAACTGCCAGCCTGCTCTTCACTTAGTCCGTATTTGGCCTGAAGAAATAAAACAAGTATGGCCATCATGGTATAAAAACCGAAGCGTTCGCCCATATTGGAAAAAAACGCTACCAATAGTCCTCTCGGATGATTTTTAAGCATAATTGTTTGATTTTTAATGGTGAATAATAACTTATCAGCGTTTGCAAAAATATGGTAAAAAATATTTTGCCAAATAAAAATTAATCTGGTGCAACCCGTCTGATATTTACTTGTCATTATCAGCAAAAAATCGAGATGAGAAAAATATTGTTTTTATTTTTGGCAGCTGTCCTTTTTTTCGGCTTGCCTTTTAGCCTGCTGGCACAGAAATCTGATATTGAAACCATTTTTCAGAAAGGAAAAACCCATTACAGTGCTTATGTTAGTTCATCACTGATGTTTTCTCCATTAACAGAAAGAGTGCATCTTAATTCGGCTCTTTCGCTCGGATTAATCATTAACAGGAACAGTTTCTTCGGTGTTTACAGAACAAATACCAACTCCTTGATTTATGGTAAAGTACTTGATAATCAGTTGAAAGATCCATTGATACACCAGTTTTACCATAGTGGAATTGAGTTTGAGTATGTAGTAAATCCCTTGCATCTGATCAATTTTGGGGCAGGTGTAAAAATGGGGACAGGCCGGTTGGTATTGAATCCGGACCCGGATTATGACCGGTATTATAACGTGGAAGACCGTTTCCTTTCCATGATTCCTTCCCTGCATGCCTCCATTAACCTGTTTGAATGGATGAAGCTGCGTTTTAATGCTTCATATCGAATGATTTATGGGATCAATACTTCTATCAGACCCTGGGGATCTGCAAATTCAATCAATTATGATAGCAAGGATTTCTGCAGGCCTGAATTCAGCATTTCCCTGGTGGTCGGTGGCTTAAACGACAAATCTTTCAGTAAAAACTAATCAGAAGAAAATACCTTTGCTGAACCCGGGATGGTGAAATGGAAGTTGCTTCCTTCGCCTTCCCGGCTTTCAAACCAAATCCTGCCATGATGTTGTTCAATAAACTCCTTGCACAAAATCAGGCCAATACCGGTTCCTTTTTCATCCTGAGTGCCTGTTGTACTATAATTCAGACCTGAAACAAAAAGCTTATTTTTCTCAGATTCTGCTATTCCTTTTCCTTTATCACTTACTGTAAGAGTAATAAAATCACCGGTTTTTTCAGCCTTTATGGTGATACTGCCATCAGGATAGGAAAATTTAATTGCATTCGACACGAGATTGCGGATAACAGACTCCAGCATGTTTTCGTCTGCAAAAACCTTTAGATTTGGAGGATAATCGAGCAGGATGTCTATGTTTTTAGATTCAGCCTGTACCTGAATGACGGTAAGAACATTTTTAGTAAAGGATTTTAATGGTATCATCACAGGGTTCATGCTGAGTTTTCCGGCCTGAATGCGTGACCATTCCAGCAGATTTAATATCAGGTTGTGTGTATTTTCGCTTACTCTGTAGATGGTAGTGGCAATGTCGCTCAGTTGTTCATCACCATAATTTTCGGATTCTTCCAGTAAAAATCGGGAAAGTCCCAGAATGGTGCTTACAGGGCCTTTTAAATCATGGGCAATTAGGGAAAAGAATTTCTTTTTAACTTCAATTTCCTGCAGATATTCAGTTTCTCTTTTTTTTAGCTCGGTGATGTTGGAAAGGATAAATAACCTGCAGGTTTCATTGGTTTTATTGTCACAGAAAAGAGATGATTGTACAGTAAAATGATATGCAGTCTGTCCGGTATTAAAAAAAACCTCCTTTGGGTCAGGTTGGTTGTCAAAACCTGCATTTGTTTTAAATAGTTCATCAAAAGATTTTCCGGTGGCCAGCTCTTTTGTCAGTCCGGTGAGCGACAGCAAAGAATCTGAAATATCCAGTATCAGATGATTGTGGTCGGTAAAGAAATACAAAATATCTTTACTGAGTTTTTTATAAAAATCAATGATCTCATGGATATTTCCCGTATTCATTTCCAGTTCCATAAGATTTAAGAAGTAATTGAATTGAATGGGCAATATAATTTCAGAGCAAATGTAAGATTTTTATAAATCTGTTTTTTTTCGTAAAACAGATTTTTTAATATGGATAATATGCCCTCTGCCAAGACCTTTTACCTCGCACCCCAGCTCAAAATATTCTCTGATTTCAGCATCAGTGAGAATACCAAAACAATCGATGACGGCAAGGGGATTGGTTGCCCACTCAACAATTAAAGAGGGTTTCAGGTTAAGGTATTGTGCGTGAGGAACGGCAAAGATGATGGCATCACATCCATGAACGGCTTCCTGAAGATTTTTCTGCACTTTCAGTGTTTCGAGGCCTTCCTGATTTCTGAAAAACCTTTTCCATGAATGAGGCTCTTCTTCCGGATTGTTTTGGTTTTCAAATTCCCACCAGCTTTCCACATAAGGGTCGTGAACGCTGACCCATGCCCCCATCTCGGTTAATCGCCTGACAACCAGCTCACTGCCGCTATAACGTGTATCTCCGACATCTTGCCTGTAGCTGGCTCCGCAAACAAGTACCCGGCTGCCGGCAATGTATTTGTCAAGGTTGCGAAGGGCATCGCGGGTAAGTTCTGCCACATGAAGTGCCCTGGTGTCATTCGTGTCAATAGCCAGAGGAGTCATTTTGAATACATTGTCGCCATCGTCAAAAGCGAGAATATGTTTATAAGCCCAATATCCAAGACCTCCGTCTTTTGGCAGGCAATATCCACCCACGCCCGGTCCGGGGAACATGATGTTGGAATGTGTCGGACGCATTTTAATTGCTTTATACACTTTTATCAGATCCACGCCATTTCTTTCGGCAAACAAACTCCACTCATTCATGAAAGCCAATATGGTGGCACGGTAGGAGTTTTCAACGATTTTTGTCGTTTCAGATTCAATCGGACGGTCCATCACTGTCAGTGGAAAATCTTTGGTATTCAACACTTCCCTTAAAAACTTTTCCACTCTTTCCCTGGCTTCTTCATTACATCCGGAGCATACACGCCAGAAATCCCTGATACTGCTGACGTATTCCTTGCCGGGCATTACCCTTTCGAAGCTGTGTGCCAGCAATGGCACTTCATTAATTCCACGCTTCAGAAATTCTTTCTTTAAGATGGGCCAGGCTATATATTCCGTTGTGCCGGGTGCTACGGTGGTTTCTATCAATGTCAGGCATTTAGGTGGTATTTTTTCCCCGATGGTTCTCAGAGTGGCGACCAAAGCGGCCATATCGGTTTCACCGCTTTTCATATTCCCCAGTTCATTCTTCTTAAAATCGCACTGTACATCCACCACTACACAATCAGCCAGTTTGAGACAATCAGGATTATAAGTGGCAATAAAAGTTTTTTTCAGATTAACAGTCCTTTCAATAATTGCATTTACCTCCGGGTCTTCAGCCTTAACAGGAGACTTCCCCTGATTGATAACAGGTATTTTCCAGTAACTTCTCGGACTTGGACGCTGACAGCCGATGACGAATTTAGAGGGTTTCCCGTCTGTTTCTGTATCTGCCACAATTGCAGCCATCACAACTCCAACAAAACCAAGCCCCATAACGACTACTATTTCCTTTCCTTCACTTTTAGCCTTGTCGGCAGCAGCTTTAAGTTTTTCGTATTCTGCAGCATAATCTTCCTTTGCAGGCAGGGGGTATTTAATTCCCTCAGGTGAAACGGATTCCTTTTTCATATTTCCAGTTAATTTTGTTAGTTAAACTTAAACGTTGATTTTTTGAGGCGGTAAATTTAGGAATATTCATCAAAATCCCTAAAAAAAGAAAAACGTTTCCGTAACAATGACGAAAACGCTTTTCAATTCGCAGCAGTACAAACTAAATATTAATGTAGAATAATTTTGGTGGTTTCTATATGTTGGCCGTTAATGATCTGCACAATCACAATTCCTGCACTGGTAGTGAGCTGATGTTTGACAAGGCTGTTGTCGAGCCTGAATTTATCAATAAGTTTACCATTCAGGTCGAAGATGTTTACCATCGCATTGATTTCAGGATTTTCAGCCGACAGGATGAGATATTTTCCCTGTGCTGAGTAAACCTTTACTGTTTTATGAGTGTTTTCTTCCTGAATACCAGTCACATTTTTCTCTTCAGCGTTTATTTTCTGGACTTTTCCGAAATGGAGGATAAAACGATTTTCCTGATCATCAAGTTTTGCGTAATAGGTATAATTCCCCTTTTTCATGTCGGTAATGATTCCGGTCATCTGATCTTCAAGAAATATATCTGTCTGATAATCAAAGTTTTCAAGTTTTATTTCGATGGAATGCTGATTTTCTGACAATACTTTCGTAAACAATGGAATTGAAAGTGATTGTGTTTGAAAGGGTAAAGAGTTGACGGAAAGAGGACCTTCAGGGCAGGTTGAATAAATCATACTTCCCTGTCCTGATTCTGTAAAAAACTTACTGGCATCAAAGTGAGCATCAAAATTTCCGGTTGCCTCATCTGAAAAACGAATGACAGCTTCGTCAGAAAATGCGGCTGCTTTGCAAATTACCCTGACTGTATTTTCAGCAGTATTTGATGCCCTGTATTTGGTGTTATCGTTTACCCTTATATCATTGCTCATCTGAAGATATCCGGTAGAATAACCTGAGCTTACCCTTACCCAAAACCCTTGTGTGGCTGGGATATAACGGCTTCCACCATTTGAACCTACTCCATTTACGTAAGACATATAATTTCCCTGGCCGTTATTAAGATTCGGGTCCCAGATATAGATAGCATCATCCAGATTTGATTTTTGCCATCCGTTTGCATCCCAGTCAATGGCGGAAGGATAAGGATTGCCGACAAAATTGAATCCATCATGCTGGCGTGTCAGTGAATCCAATAAAAAAGTCCCTGTATTTAATCCACCGTTGTAAATGATGGTTTTATCACTGTTTTTGACGTAAGCATCATATCCGATACCTGGTGTTAGGGCGACATCATTCCCTATTTTTTTCCATGCCACTTTTGTCCCCTGTGCTCCGCTTGGTTCATCGTAATTATACAAAGCCATACCCCAGAAAACATTGGAAGTAGCATCTTCAATGGGTACGGAATTGTAATGCCATTTGTCTTTGGTAATGTATTTTTTAAAAGTAACATTCTGGCCTTTGCTTCCTGAATATGTGATATTGCCGTTATCAATGAAATTACCCGTGCGGCAGCTTGTGTCGGACTCAAAAATAAGTACACCTGAAATGCCCGTATTGCCGTGGGCACGTAGTGTATTTCCCGGGTTAATCGTTAGCGTTGTGCCATTATCGATCGTCAGGGCTTCACATTCAGCATAGTATTCATTGGTGGATACACCAATTACACAATTTCTGGAAGCACCGTACTTAATTCTGACCGGAATTTTAGCATTAGGCGACCAGCCGGCAAACCAGTTTTGTGCGTTTGACCAGTCTGTAGAGATGGTTCCCAGCCATGCATGTGCCAACGGAGCATTTTCAGTTGACCATGTTGGAGAATTGAAAAGTTTTGCATCACAATCAGATAAAACTGCTGTTGCAGTTGCACCTGTCGGATTAAATGTAATTGTAGGAGCAGAGGTATAACCACTGCCTGCATTGGTCAGATTAATAGCGTTGACTGACCATGTTGCATTAAACATTGCTCCGCTACCGCTTCCACCTGAAACATTAAAAGGATTGGATGGCAATGAAGAATAAGCGCCTGCATTATATATTGTTGCACCTGTAATAGGACCTCTTCTGCCAGAAACACTTGTTACATCTATTTGGGCACGGGTTGTATAAGTCCCCCCATCTACATTCAGATAATCAGTTGACCTGTAATTTGTCCCACCATTATAAAGTGTTAATGTTGCCATTTTTAACACTGCACTTGCTGAAGCTCCTGATCCTCCACCACCGCTGATGGTTACGGTAGGTGTTGTGGTGTAGCTCCCACCCGACTCAACGACTATATGGTCAATAATGGATGGAGCATGATTTAAAAGAGTATTGCCTGAGCCTTCTTCAAAATCATAATAGGCTACCAGTCCGCTCTCGCTGCCTGTGAGCTGTTTGTACATGTTTTCCCTGATTTCAGTCTGCGTACGTGTAGTATTCCAAACCCTGACTTCATCTATTTTCCCGTCAAATGGTCTTTTTGGGGGTTCTGTATAACATTGTGAGCCAATGTTTAATCCTCCGGTATAGGCTGTGGGCATTACTGAATTTGTCCTTGAATTGTCCAGATTACCATTGACATAAATATACATATTGGTGGAGTTCCATGCAATGGCCACATGGTACCACTCACCGGCAACAAAATTTGTATTTGAAATTAATTTGTTCCATGTTGTCCCTTCCGTTCCGTTTGAATGTCCGAGTACGAAGCAGAGTTTATTGTATTGGCCTGTTCCCCAGTAAAACTGAAGAGAATATTCTTCATCAGAATAATCGGTGGCATCTCCTTTATGTACAATGCCGGCAGCAATTTTAAATACATCGACATTTATCCATGCCTCAACAGTGCCGCTTGTTGACAGGTTCAATATCGAACTCCCATCAGTATGAGCAATGTCGTCATAACCATCGAAGTTTATACTTCCATCTTGTGCTTTCAGGCTTACTGAAAGTAGGATAAGCATCAAACAGCTTATCAGATAAGCAATCATTCTTGAGTTCATAGCACAGCGAATTTTAATACAGCAACTGTAAATCCGCTGAGTAAAAAAAAAGTTACTTGTTTTTTTAAAAAATACTGAAAATCAATATGATAGAAGGATAGAATCTGAAATTACGCTAAGTAAATAACTAATTTCTGAAGTATTGAATCTTTTGAATTTCCATGTTATCGTCACCTGAGAATTTAACCAGATAGGTTCCTGATGAGACTTCCTTCCCGGGAATCCAATAATTTGTTCCATCTTCCAAAACCTGAATTTTTTTCCCGAAAACATCGAAGATTTCTATGGTTTTTACCCATGGTGATCTGATAAACCGGCATTTATCACTGAATGGATTGGGGAAAGCTATACATGCATTATTATCAGGCTGAAAATCAATACTTTGATAAACTGCATTATTCAGTAATTCACCGGTCAGTTCAAGTTGCTGATAATTGACAGTTGCTTCCTGATTGGAGAATATCACGTACCATTTCCCTGCTGCAGGAAGGGTCAGATACAGATTTCCGCTGTTGAAATATTTTACCGGAAAATAATAATCAAAGGCTTCTTTATTCTGAAATTTCAGGTAATTTGCCTCATTCAGCAAAAAGAAAGTAATATTGCCATCGCTGTCGTTTCGGAAAGCAAACTGACTTTTTTGAACATCTTCATCATAAATACCGGCAACAATGTTTTTTGAGGTAAAATTTACATGGACTCCATAATTGGCATCGGGAGGAAGCTTCTGTAAATTCCCATAGGTTAATTCAGGCATCTGCTTATCTGAATAAACAGCGCTGGCCTGATAAGTTTGTCCGCTTACCGCATTAGTCTGATTAATGACGTAGGCGTTTGACTGGTCGGGAAGATAGCCGAATTTCGGATGATAAACCTGAAAGGCATATTTTTTACCTGCACCAACAGTAATTTTTGCTGTCCCGGTGTGGTCTGTCCATATCCAGCCAATTTTTGATACCCATCCGGATGAATATGGCCCCGGACTGCACCAAAGAATAATCTTTGCTCCGTCAACTGCCTTTCCGTTTTTGTCAACCACCGTAAATTCAAGATTACATAGCTTTGTGGAATATTCAGCTGTGTGATTGATACGATACCCATCGGAGCGGGTACCCTGAACTACGGAAGTTGTCCACGAATAGCTACCACCTTTCATCAGATTGGTTATACCGGCAAAGGAAGGATTAATCACCTCGCTGAAACCACCCCTGAAAAATTCAAAATGATACCATTTGTCGTTGTCATAAACTGAACCAAAAGCATGGTCTTCGCCATTGGTATTGAGATGAATAATGGGGATCAGGGCGGTGCGGCAGGCAGCAACGATTAGCAAAGCATCTTCGTGGCAGTTGCCGTCATGTTCAAAAATAATCTGATTGGGTTCAAATGGGCGGTTGTCTTTGGCATCAATGGGAATCGCACGTGAAGCCCAGTTGCCGATAACATCAAGAGCATGGTCAGTGGGGTCGAAGCTTCTTTTAAACGGGAAATAGGTTTGATTTCTGTCCCATAACACTTTTGGCATTTTAATCAGATCACCGAAACGCTGTATGGTATCGATACTACCTTTTGGCGTAGTGATGTTTACTTTTGTATAGTCGAAGGTTTTAACCGGATTGTTCCATAAATACTGACGCCAGAAATATCCGTAAGTCCTGAATTGTGTGCTGCTGGTCAGATCCTGCTCATAAACACCTTCCCGGTCAAGTTTTGGCATAACCACATACCAGTAATAAATATCCCTTGGAATTTCGTACCAAATGGTGTCGTTTCCTGATTTGATGCGATATTTGGTGGTGGTGTAGTAATCTCTGGATGAAAAACTGCCATGCTCAACAATTTTTACATATTGCAGGGAATCAGCACATTTATAAAGAAACAAGGCGTTATCTGTCAGAAGGTTCAGGGTGGCACGGAAACGAGTGTCGCGAAGGGTTTCGGTAGAGAGGTTGGCTATCTGAAAAGCAACTTCGTCCACCACTTTTTCGGGAGCATTCAGAATAAGTTGGGCAAAATCATCGTCAAGAGCATATTTCCTTAATTTTCTAAACTGACGGTGCAGGTCAGCAGAAAGCCAGGCAGGTGCACGGTCGATTGCCTGATAGGCTTTGATATCGAGTGTATAATTAGGTTTAATAAAAGAAATAGTTTTGGCATCCGTATTTAACTCCAGTGCAGCATATTCGTCAGGGAAAAGTATTTCATTTGCTTTAACTGTTGCCAGAACTTCATTTGAGAATTCCTGTTTCTGGTCAATTCTGATCGATTTTACGGGGAGGAACGGTATTGTTACCACAGGTGGTTCAATGATATTACCAATGTTGTAGTCTTCAATGAAAACAATTCCCTTGCTTTGATTTTCATCAGGCCTTGATAGTTTCTGTCCCAGACAAATTGCAGAAATATTTACGAGCAATATCAGTATTATCAGCTTTTTCATTACAAATTCTTTTTTGCAAATATGCAGGAATTTTTTGAAATTTCTTTAATGGCAACGGGAATAGTTATCCCTCCAAAAATGCAGGAATATGTAATAATAGCCGGAATAAATCTTGTGTTACGAGCAAAGTTTTCTGTGTTCGCTGTTCCGCATTCCGGGTTTTTATGCCTACTGACAAATACCATCTTTTAAACAGCTGCGGGTTGCTTGCTGTTCTCTTCAATTTCGGTCATGGTCATTTTGTATCAGCCTCAGTCATTACTGGTTTTGTCTGAAGAAATGTAATTATTCAAAAGTGAGACATTGAAAGGAGCGAAAAATTATCAGGCCGTCCCTACAGGACTTGGCTCTTTTATTTTGTTGGTGTTACCATAAGATCGTCTCTACGGGACTTGAGCAAGTGTTGAATTTTTGTTTAATGAGACAATCTTAAAATACCGAAACGCCATCAGCTCCCCTCTCTTTTCGAAAGAGAGGGGCCGGGGGTGAGTTAGAACTGTTACCAAAATATCCTCCCTACGGGACTTGAGCGGGTTTAGATTTTTTATTTTATGAAACAATCTTAAAATCCCGAAAACGCCATCAGCTCCCCTCTCTTTTCGAAAGAGAGGGGCCGGGGGTGAGTTAGATGTCCGTACCTACTACAGACTGCCTGCTGCCAATTTATTGAAACTTATCTCATCAGCAACACCGTCCCGCTTACCAGCCTGCGTTGTCCTTGCGTTCCTTCTGCATTGATCTGGTAGTAATAGTTGCCGACCGGACAGGGTTTCCCTTTAAATGTGCCGTCCCAGCCGGTTTCGGGGTCGTTGGATTCGAAGATTTTTTCTCCCCACGCATTGAATATCACGAGATTATATTTG